>Ga0209755_10001718_pt1 | contig 32848 bp, 26 predicted proteins | sample TergutCo191P1_FD_187301 | JGI IMG/M metagenome (GOLD analysis project Ga0209755, IMG submission 187301) | Cornitermes sp. P1 segment gut microbial communities from Petit-Saut dam, French Guiana - Co191P1 (SPAdes) (version 2) | ecosystem: Host-associated > Arthropoda: Insects > Digestive system... | reverse complement strand
AGTAACGGAATTGTCTGAGAAAGCAGACGCATTAGATAAAAATGGAAATGAGAATATTGATTGGGTAAAAAGAACAGTAACGGAATTGTCTGAGAAAGTAGACGCATTAGATAAAAATGGAAATGAGAATATTGATTGGGTAAAAAGAACAGTAACGGAATTGTCTGAGAAAGTAGACGCATTAGATAAAAATGGAAATGAGAACATAGATTGGGTGAAAAAAATAGTAACGGAATTGTCTGTAAAAGTAGATGCATTGAATGGATATATTGTAGTACTTGATAAAAATGAAAATGAGAACACAGATTGGGTAAAAAGAATAGTAACGGAATTGTCTGTAAAAGTAGATGCTTTGAACGAATATATTGCGGCAATGAATAAAAATGAAAATGAGAACATAGATTGGGTAAAAGCAACAATAACGGAATTGTCTGAGAAAGAAGATTTTATTAATCAAAACATAGCAGTATTGACAGATGATATTGAAAAAATTCCCAAATTTAATGATATTAATAAAATATTTGATAATTTAAATCATACTAATAATATTCAGCGCATTATTGATAAAAGAATTTTACCGGTTAATAATTTAGAAGAAATACAGGCTGAATTAATAACTCATCTTAATGATAAAGATGATGAATTTGATATGTATAATAAATTACCAATTGAGAATTTAGTTAGTTACGTTGAAGGTAGGACTATTACCGCGGCGCATTATTCACAGCTTTTTAATAAATATGTCAATAAAAAAGAAGTATCTGTGGTGGAGGCAGTAGGTATTGAACCTTCATTACTTCCTGATGCTTGTTATGATAAAGATACATTAATAATATCAAATCCTACGTTGGCTGCTTTAGTTTTAGTAAGTCATTCATTATTAAATGAAATTTCTAAAAATATAAAACAGAAACTTATTTTAGTTCTCAGACCGCAATCGCTGCCAATACAGAATATTATTTGGGAAGGATTCTCTTATGAAGAATTTATTGACAATAAAAGATCATTTAGATGGGCTCAGGAAAATAATGGTTTTTGGCGAATAAAGTTATTTAATACTTTAGAATTACCTATTAACGTAAGTTTAAAATGGTTATCATATTCATTATGTGGAACAGGTCAGCTTGAAGTTTTTTGTTGTGGTGAAAAAGTAAATGCAGAACTAGACAAATATGTGGAATTTCGTTTAGATGTTATACTACAGCCAGGTAATAATTATATTGATTTTAATTTCTCCGGTTCTGTGAAAACGCCAAGTGACAGCGATGATAGAATACTTGCGTTTGCGGTCGTTGATTTTTCATGTTTATATAATAATATCAATATGAATTCTAATATTGTATTTAATGATAATAATATGCTGTTATCAGATAAATATATACGCGCTACACTGCATAAATATGGATTTTATGATATTAATTCGACAGTGTACGCTAACCATGGAATGTATAAACATGAACTAAAAAAAACAAGATATCAATATATTTCAGGTACCAGTATTTATCGGGTAATTAATCAAGATGACAAATATGTATTAAAATCTGATGAAATAATCTGTTACAATGCTTGTCGTTTTAGATGTACAGATAATAAATAATAAATGAGATAATGATGAACGATAAATATATAAAAACAGAATGTTTAGAAAATAATAGTGAAAAAAAAGTCGCGTTTACAATATGCTCATTAAATTATTTGTATATGGCAATATCTGCGCGTGAATCATTTTTATTTTACAATAATGAATGGGAATTTATAATTATTATACAAGATATGATAAGTAATCAGAATATTATTCCTTATATTTCTGATTTAACTAAGGATAATGTTACATTTTTATTTTCATTGGGAATTAAAAATGATTTACCTTATATACCAATTGAGGAAATAAATACAAGATATAAAGTTTATGAATCAAATACAGCTATAAAACCATATGTTTTTTCGTATTTTTTTAATAAAGATTATGGAAAGGTTTGTTATTTTGATCCGGACATTTTATTCTATGATAAAATTAATGAGTTGGATAAATTACTTGATAATCATAATGTGATTTTGACACCGCATTTATTAACTCCGGCTCCTGAAGATGGAAAAGATCAATGTAATCAAATGTATAATTTAGTAGGTGTTTATAATTGCGGTTTTGTGGCAATGTCATATTCTGAAAACACAAAAATAATTTTAAAATTTTGGGAAACAGAACTTAAAAAAAATGCTTACGATAGACCATCTATAGGTCTTTTTACAGATCAAATATGGGCTAATTTTTTTCCTGCTTTTTCTGATAAATGTTTTATTCTAAGAAATCCGGGTTATAACGCCGCTTATTGGAATTTACATGAAAGAGTTATTTCCTTTAATAATGGAAAATGGTATGTAAATGATAAATCACTTGTATTTTTTCATTTTAGCGGATTATCATTAGATAATATTAATTTAATATCAAAACATCAAAACCGTTTTACTTTAAATGATAGAGAAAATGATTTACGAATATTATTTGAAAATTATGTAAATATAATTATAAAAAATAAAATATATATTTTTAGTAAGCAAAAGTATTTCTTTAATACATTGCCTCATAGAACATTCTTGTTAAATAACAAAAAAAGAGATAAGATTGCAAATAGTTTCCTGCAAAATGATATTTATCCGTTCTCCGGTGACGGAAATAAAAACTTATATTGGACAAAAAAAGCAAATTCGAGGTTTAAATATTTAAAATTCCCTGTAAATCCGATATCATTCTTGAAAGATTATTTTTCAAAAGAACAGAGTTTTGGAATTAATCTGATTGGTTATTTTGATGAGATGCATTCATTAGGCGAAGTCGCGCGCTCGTTGACAAAAAGAATATATGCGACCGGAATTCCTTTTTCTATATATAACGTTTATTCAGGAGCCAGAAAGATTACCGCGGAAGAGGCTTATGAATATTCTTTATATTCGGTTAAAAAACCTCTTTATCCTATTAATATTATTATTGTTAATGCCGATCAAACTCAAAATATATTTAATCAAAATAAAGAAATATTCAAGAATAAAATTAATTTAGGTGTATGGATTTGGGAATTCGAAACCGGATTTGCCAAGTATGCCGGCTCTTATAAATGTTTAGATGGAATAATTGTTACAAGTGATTATGTAAGCAAGTGTATTGGGAAGTATCTGCCTGATAATTTTCCTATTTCAAAAAACATATATCATTGTATTAATATAAATTATGACTTAATAGAAAAAAATATAATACGTAATAAATATAATATTCCTTTGAATAGCTTTGCTGTATTTTTTAATTTTGATTATAACAGCAGCTATGATCGTAAAAATCCTGAAGCAATTTTACGTGCTTTTAACAATGTATTTAATAATATAAATAATACTTGCCTTGTAATAAAAACTACTAATAAAAAAAATGATCCGGTTAAAGAAAATTATTTTAACGAACTAATTAATAGCTTTGGTTTAAATAAAAGAGTATATTTAATTGACGAGTTTATAACTAAACAGGAAATGTTGTCTCTTATAAACGCCTGTGATGTATATGTTTCGCTTCATCGCGCTGAAGGTTTTGGACTTGGTTTACTGGAAGCAATGTATCTGGGAAAACCGGTAATTGCCAGTAATTACAGCGGTAATCTTGATTTTATGAATAAAGAAAATTCAATTTTAATTGATGTTAAATTTGTACCTGTAAAGACTGATTTTGAACCATATAAAGATGTTGAATATTGGGCAGAACCTGACGAAAATCAAGCAGCGCAGGAATTGCTAAAATTATATAATAATCCGGATTATGCAAAAAATCTTGGAAAATCCGCGTGTGACAGCGTTAGTGAACGTTTTAAATTAAATAATTTTATATTTGATTTTTATAAGTTAATAAACTTTGCGTTTAATATAAAAAAAGATAATTTTAAAAATCCTGACTTTTTTGTAAAATATGAAATTGGAAATATTGTTTCTTTTAATAATGAAAAGAGCATTTATCAAATTATTGGCTGGTCACATGCCGAAAATTGGGGGACATGGACAGAAGGTGAACGGGTAATAATAGCAATGAAAATATTAAGTAATAGTAATTTATTATGTAAAATTAATGTTTTAATGATTTTTAATGAAAATCCTGTTGATATATATATTAATGATAATTTAATTGATAGTTACAAATTTATAATTGGAGAAAATAAAGTTAAAATAAAAAAAGAAGTAATTAGAAATAATATACTTGTTTTTCAATTTGTTTTTAAAGATATTAAATCACCATATGAATTAAATATTTCCGATGATAAAAGAAAATTAGGAATAGGTATAAATTATTTCTCCATAGAAGAAAATAATTAATTAAGGAAGTTAAGAATGAGAAAAATTAAAATATTATATGACGCAAAAGTAATAGTTGATTGCGGAGCTAAAACAGGAATATTTAATGTATCTTATAATATTTTATTATATTTAAGTAAAATAAACCAATTAGAGATAAGTTTATTTGCAAATAAAGAAGATACAAATAAAATAAAATCAAGAAAAGATTTAGATTATTTATGGAAATATAAAGTATTTAATACATGGGATTTTTCACAAAAATTTGAGAAAATAGTCAGAAAATTAAATATTAAAACAAAAATTGATCTATATAAAAAGATTATCTGTTTTATTTGCACTCCTTTGTTTTTATTTTTTATTATTTTGCAAAAAGCAGCATTAGTAATAAATAAAAAAAGAAATAAAATAGAACTTAATAAATATGATATCTTTTTTTCTCCGCATTTTGGTTTTCCGGAAGTTATTATTAATAATAAAAAAATTATAAAATTTATTATCTTGTATGATACAACGCCTGTGTTATTTCCGATGTATTTTGATCAGTCAATTATGGCTTTTTATAATAGTATTATTTCTACTTTAGATAAATCGACATATTGTTTGTGTATTTCATTATCTACAAAAAATGATTTTATTAAATTCTTTGGAAATAATCTATCTGTAGAAAAAATGTTTGTAACTTATATTTCAACCGCTTTTAATATGCAGCCATATTATAATAAAAATAATTTTAATGTAATATCAAAGAAGTATAATCTGCCGGAATTAAATAATAAATTAAATTACTTTTTTTCTTTAGGTACTATTGAACCGCGAAAAAATCATATGCATATTATAAAATGTTTTATTAATTTCGTCACAAAAAACAATATTGATGATCTTTATCTAATTATTGTAGGTCAAATATGGGAAAATTTCAAAGATGAATTTTATAATTTTTTTAATTCAATATCTGATAAAATAAAATCAAAAATTATAATATTGGGTTATGTTGAATCTGACGAAGATATAAATAGTTTATTAAGTAATTCATTAGCATTTGTTTATTTATCTCAATATGAGGGATTTGGAATGCCGCCCTTAGAGGCAATGCAGGCTGGGACACCTGTTATTACTTCTAATAATTCTTCTATTCCTGAAGTAGTAGGAGATGCCGGAATAATGATTGATTATGATAGTGAAGTTCAATGCATTAAAGCTTTTGAAGATATATATTTTAATGAAAATTTAAGAGTTTTGTATATTAAAAAAGGATTAGAAAGAACAAAAATGTTTTCGTGGGAAAATACAGCAAATAAAATTGTTAGTATATTTAATAATGTAATATGAAAATAATTAAAAAACAAATTCTCTTATTTGAAGCTTCAATATTAGTAAATATTCTTGATAAAAAAGCAGGTCGTTCAGGGATATTTTTTGTAGCATATAATATATTAAAAGAATTAGAGAGACTTAATACATATAATATCATTTTATTGTTTGATTGTGAACAATATACTTTTGTTAAATTACTTAAAAAGAAAAAATATTACGAAAAATTCAAATATGTTATTCATTATAATAAAGAAATAAAAAATAAATATATTTATAATATATTTCATCATAAAGAAAATATAAAAAATTGTAAAAATCCAATTATTATATTTATCACCTTATTAAAAATATTTAAAAATATTTTAATTTTAACAAGAAATAAAATATTATTTGAAAATAAGTCAATCAAAATATTTAAAAAAGCATCAATATTTTTATCACCGCAATATCATCTTCCGGAGGAATTTAATAAATACTATAATATAAAACAATATGTTATTTTGTATGATGTAATACCTATTTTACTTAATAATTATAATAATGATCCCAGGTATCATAGATCGGTAAAATATTTAAATAAAAATACATACTATTTATGTATATCAGATAATACTAAAAATGATTTCATAAAATATTATAGTGAGAAATTAGATAAAAATAAAATGTTTGTTACATATATTGCTTCGGCTCAAACATTTTTTCCTAATTATGATAAAAATAATTTAAAATATATTTTAAACAAATATAATATTAAATATTCAGATAATAATAAATATTTATTTTCTTTATGTACTTTAGCGCCGCATAAAAATCTTGTATTTACAGTAAAATGTTTTATTAAATTCATTAAAAAAAATAATATTAATAATTTATTATTTTATTTTGGAGGCGGAGATCATTGGAGCTCATTTATTGAACAATTAAAAAATAATATTGATAATTTTAATGAATATAGTGATAAAATAATAAAAATCGGATATATAGATGATGAAGACCTAAATATACTTTATAGTAATTCTTTATTTTTCACATTTCTATCTCAATATGAAGGATTTGGAATGCCTCCTTTAGAAGCAATGCAGGCTGGGACGCCTGTTATTACTTCTAATAATTCTTCTATTCCTGAAGTAGTAGGAGATGCGGGAATAATGATTGATTATAACAATGAAGAACAATGTATAAAAGCATTAGAAGATTTATATTTTAATGAAAAATTAAGAAATAATTATATTATAAAAGGAGTTGAAAGAGCTAAATTATTTTCATGGGAGAAGACAGTAGGTAAAATAAATAATATAGTAAAAAATACAAAGAACGCTAAAAATTCGAATGAACCAATATTTGTCTTTGATAAAAAAAGTATTATGGTTAGAAAAATTGTAGATTATGAACTTAGTAATAAAAAAATAAAAAATATGATTAAAAATAATGAAATTATTACTTTAAATAATAAAAGTAAAATATATTTAGAAAATATTTGTAAAAAAATAAAAAATGATAAAGAATATAAATATATAAAAATTCCTTTTAATTATAGTGTTATTAAAAATCCATTTTTTATTGAAAAAGATTATAACGTAAATATGATATATTGTGATTCAGGAAAAAGTATAGATTTTAATTCTGTATCGCCGGCAATATTTCCGGTAGTATTAAAATCTAATACATTGTATAAAGTAGAATGTGAAATAATCAAAAATCAATATATTCAGTATGTTGCAGATTTCTATGCCGGTCCGTGTTATGATTTACCGGAATGTGAATCTTATCTAGAGATAAATAAATTACTTGCAAATAATAAATATGCATATATTAATTCAAATGATACGAAATTAGCAGGGAATAATCAAATATATTTAAGAATATTCTTTTATGGACAATTTAATGGTAGTTCAGTAAAGAACGTTAAAATATTTGAATTACTCAGAAAATAAAAATATTAAGGAGTTATAAAGTGAAATTGAGCCTAATTATTCCATGTTATAACGAAGAAGAAACAATTGATTTAATGTATAGAGAAGTTATTAGAGTATTAGGCGAATATGAAGAATTGGAGATGGTCTTTGTAAATGACGGCAGTAGAGATAATACATTAAATGAGATCGTGAAATTAGCGGAAAATGACAAAAGAGTAAAATACATATCATTTTCCAGAAATTTCGGAAAGGAAGCGGCTATGTATGCGGGAATGAAACATTCAAAAGGGGATTATATTTGCATATTGGATTCTGATCTTCAGCATCCGCCGTCAATGATACCTGATATGATTAAAGCCCTTGATGATGAAGGTTATGATGTTGCGGCTGCAAGAAGAACAGACCGTTCCGGAGAGGCTGCTTTTAAAAGTTTTTTCTCACGTAAGTTTTATAATGTTATAAATAAATTGGCTGATGTTAAAATAGAAGAAGGCGCGCAGGATTTTAGGGTTATGAAGAGAAAAGTAGTTAATAGTATATTGACCATGTCCGAGTATTTTCGTTTTTCAAAAGGAATATTCAGTTGGGTAGGTTTTAAAACAAAATGGTTCCCGCATGAAAATGTAGATAGACCGGCGGGAAAAAGTAAATTTAACACATTTAAACTTTTTAAATACGCTATTGACGGTATTATTTCATTTTCTGTTGTACCTCTTAGAATGTCGCTTATATTTGGTATTATTGTATCGTTGCTGGGATATATATATGGGATTAATATTATTATAGCTACAATAGTAACTAAGAGCGCAGGAACAGCTTTTGGTTACCCTTCGCTTATGAGCGGACTTCTTATAATTGGCGGTACAATTCTAATTTGTTTGGGTATTCTTGGTGAGTATGTATCAAGAATATATATTGAGTCTAAAAAAAGACCTATATTTATTGTTGACGAAACAAATATTATATAAATTAAGGATAAAAAAATGTTATTAAAAGAAACTAATATTAAAAAAGAATTATTTTATTGCTTTATCTCAGGAACACTGAGTTTTATTACGGTATACATTTTTTTAGGTTTACATGGTTTGGATCTTAATGTACCTTTTCAATATTGGGGTGATGCTTTTGGAGGGTTAACCGCAGCTCAAAATTTTATAACAGGAAATGGAAGGTATTTATTTCCAAACATGGGGGCACCTGGAGTAGTTAGTAATATAAATATTCCTGATACTACCAGTATACATTATTTTGGAATGTGGATTTTAAGTTTATTTATAAAAGAAGCCGGTTTATTAGTAAATATTTTATATATATTTTCCTTTATAGCAATTGCTATTTCTGCAACGATCTCACTTAGATTACTAAATATTGGTTCAATAACAAGCGTTATAGGCGGGGTTCTTTATTCATTATTACCATATCATTTTACTAGAGGAACAGGACATTTATTTTTATCTACATATTTTATTATTCCTTTTGCATGTGTAATTATATTGTGGTTAATGAATGGTGAAATAATATTTAATAAACCAGATTTAAATATTAAAAAAATATATAAAAAAATATTATCTATTTTTCCAATAAAAACAATATTTGCTATAATATTTACGATTCTTATAGGAATGGATAATATATATTATGCAATATTTGCATTGTTAGGAATAACATTTTCAATATTATGGAATCAACTTAATAATTTTAATATTAATAGATTATTATTTTCTTTAATTATTTTAGCAATCTTAATATTAACTTTAATGATAAATTTAATTCCTTTTATTTTCAGTATATTTAGTGGAATTGATTCAGGTTTAGAAGGCTCAAGAGAAATTAGAGATGTTGAATTTTACAGCCTTAAATTTTCACAATTAGTATTACCTAATAGAAGTCATAGGATTCCATTGTTAGCAGAAATTAGAAATTATTATGATAATATAATTTCTATTAGTAATAACGAGAACTCGAATTCTACACTAGGAATGTTTATAAGTATTGGTTTAATTATGTCATTATTTATAGCAATGAGATATAAAGTAAAAAATAATATAAATTACTATATAAAAAATAGTGCTATTTTAAATGTATTTATGATAATACTAGGGAGTGTAGGCGGGATATCTTCGATAATTTCATTTTTTATATCATCTTTAAGATGTTATAATAGATTAAGTATTTATATAGCATTTTATTCATTGTTTATAGTTATTTATTTTATAGAATATTTGTTGCAAAAATGTAAGATTACTAATTATATAAAATATATAATTATTCTATTTATAGGAATATTAGCTATATTAGATATAACTGTACCAAGTAATAAAGACAATACAAATACTAAAGTTAAATATTATTCTGACAAATCATTTGTTAAAAAAATAGAAGATATTACACCTGAGAATTCAATGATTTTTCAACTCCCATTTGTACCGTCACGCCATCATGCACATTTTGTTAATATGGGAGTATATCAACAATTTACACCTTTTGTTCATTCAAATACATTAAAGTGGTCATATAGAGCTACTAGTAATTCAATAGCTGAAAGATGGCAAAGTTACGTTGCTAGTAAACCAGCTGATGAAATGCTGAAACATTTAGCAGGGGTAGGTTTTAATGGATTATATATTGATAAAAATGGATATTCAACTAGTGATGAATATAATATAATAAGAAATAAAATTATTGAAATAACCGGTGTTGAGCCTATAGTGAGCAATAATGGAAGGTTGGAATATTTTTTACTTACTGAATATTTTTTAGATTTAGTTAAGACATTCAATCAACAAGAAGTTAAGATCTATTCTAACTGGAATAAAATAATAATCACTGACTTTAATAAATCCCTAAATGTATCTAATAAATTTGATGAAACATTATTATCAGGATGGAATGCTATTGAGCCATGGGGAGTATGGAGTCAAGGAAAAACATCAAATATTTGTTTTGTTATTCTAGAGAAAACAGATTTAACTTTACGTTTTGATTTTGATCTATTTCCAAGTCCAACAAGATTTAATGTTGAGGTTAATGGTTTTAAAATTGAAAGTTATGAAAGTATAGGTAGATGTGAAATAATAATTCCTGTAAAAAAAGAATATCTTACTGAGAAAGATGGAGAATTTCCTGTAAATATACAATTTAATATAGAAAATCCATTGAGCCCAAGTAGAGATAAGAGAATTATTGGTATAGGCTTAAAAAATTATGTTATTAGGAAAGGAAGTTATTTAGATGAATTAGAGAAAATCACTGACTATAATATGATTTTAAATGTATCGAATAATTTTAATAATACTCTAATATCAGGCTGGAATATTATGGAACCATGGGGAGTATGGAGCCAAGGAAAAACATCAAAAATTAGTTTTGTTATTCTTGAGAAAAGAGATTTAGTTTTACGTTTTTATTTTGATCTTTTTCCAAATCCAACAAGATTTAATGTTGAAGTAAATGGAATAAAATTAGAAAGCTATGAAAGGGTTGGTAGGTGTGAAGTCATAGTTTCTATAAAAGAAGAATATCTTACTGAAGAAAGCGGAGTATTTCCTGTAAATATTCAATTTAATATAGAAAATCCATTGAGCCCAGGCGGAGGAGATCCAAGGATTATAGGTATTGGTTTAAAGAATTATACTATAAGTACGGGAATTTATAGCTATGTTAATAATTTAAAAAGAGTAACTGATTTTAATAAAGTCTTAAATGTATCGAATGATTTTGATAATACTCTAATATCAGGCTGGAATATTATGGAACCATGGGGAGTATGGAGTCAAGGAAAAACATCAAAAATTAGTTTTGTTATTCTTGAGAAAAGAGATTTAGTTTTACATTTTAATTTTGATCTTTTTCCAAATCCTACAAAATTTAATGTTGAAGTAAATGGAATAAAATTAGAAAGCTATGAAAAGGTTGGTAGGTGTGAAGTCATAGTTTTTGTAAAAAAAGAATATCTTACTGAAGAAAGTGGAGTATTTCCTGTAAACATTCAATTTAATATAGAAAATCCATTAAACCCAGGCGGAGGAGATTCAAGAATTATAGGTATTGGTTTAACGAATTATATTATAAATGTTGAAAAATAAATGAAAGAATTTGAAAAACATAGTATAATTGTATTTACATTAACAATGATTGGTCATGTAGTCAATTATTTATTCCAAATAGTTATGAGCAGAATGCTGGATATAGCAAGTTTTGGGGTTTTAAATACTGTATCTTCGTTTTATGCAATAATTTCAATACCTGCGGCAATTATTTTAATGTTTGTATCAAAATATGTTTCTGAATATAAAGTTGTAAATATGTCAACTAATGTTTTAATTAAAAAAACTGTAATATTTGTTTTATTATTTTCTGTTGTGTTTTTAATTGTAGGAATTAGTATATCAGGTTTTATTAAAACATTTTTAAATATTTATAATATTTGTTTAATTTATATTATAATACCTGCGGCAGGATTTGGATATATCCTATATATCGCATTAGGCGGTTTACAGGGAGAGAAGAAGTTTATTGCCTTTTGTATAGTAGGATTAATAATTCCTTTAACAAAGTTGTTTGGCAGTATTATATTTATATTACTTGGATTAGGATTAAATGGAGTAATATTTTCATTTTTAATTGGTAATATTATTGCGATTTTTATTGGGTTTACTATATTAAAAATTGATTTTAAAGTTCCCATTGGAAACTTTTCGTTAAATGGAAAGTTTAAAACAATACAATTCGCCTGGGCTGCTCTTTTAATTAATATAGGAACAAATGTTCTAACAAATATTGACATCATTATGGTTAAAAGATATTTTTCTGAGGAAATTACAGGTTTATACAGTGTAGCGAGTATATTGGGAAAAATAATAATATTTGCTTCTAGCACAATAATATTTGTTTTATTTCCTTATGCGGTTGAAGCAAATATTAAGAACGAAAATAGAAATAAAATATTATTTAAATCATTATTGTATGGAGGAGGGTTTTCAATTGTTTGCGCTATTGGATTAAATATTTTATCAAAATATATTATTATATTATTATTCGGGAATAAGTATTTAGATTCCATGGGGTATATAATGCCTATTAGTATATGGGTTGTTTTGTTAAGTTATATAATAATAATAGCAAATTATTTATTAGCAATTGATCGTGCTAAAATTATATCTTATACAATGATAATTGGATGTATTGTAAGTTTTTGTTTATTATTTATTTTTAATTCAAATATTAAAGAAATGATTTATATTCTTGCTGCTGTTTCATTTGGAATATTATTAATAAATATAATAAAAATAACATTTAATGATAATATATTAGTAATAACTAAATAATTATATGAATAAATCAATATTAAATAAACTGGAAAAATCTGATAAAATTACGCTTTTGTTTTTATCATGGAGGGATATAAAATCTCCAAAAATGGGCGGTGCAGAAATATTTACACATGAAATGATGAAGAATTCTGATTTATCAAAATTAAATATTATACATATATCACCTTTATTTAAAGGAGCAAAAAATATTGAATATATAGATGGAATTACCTATTTAAGAATGGGCAATATATTTAGTGTTATTCTAAAAAGTAAAAAATATTATAAAATAAATAAAGACAAAATAAATTATGTTATTGATCAATGTAATACACATCGATTTTTTACTAAATTTTGGGTAGAAGATAAAAAACGTATATTTTTAATATTTCAACTAACAAGAGAAATATGGGATATTCAATTAAGTTTTCCATTTAATAAAATAGGGAAAATATTAGAGAATGCAATGTTAAAATTAAATAAAAATGACATAACTATTACTATATCAGAGTCAACAATAAGAGATTTAGTAAAAATTGGATTTAAAAAAGAAAAAATTAAAATTATTCCTATAGGGCTAAATTTTAAACCATGGACAGATAATATGCTATTTAATAAAGAAGAAAATCCAACATTTATTTTTGTTGGTAGATATGCAAAGTATAAAGGCATTGATGCAAGTATTTCTGCTTTTGGTGAAATTAAAAAAAAACATAAAAAAGCAAAGTTATGGATAGTTGGAAAGAAAGACAATAAATACATAAATAAGAACCTTATCCCTATATGTAATAAATATAAACTATCTTATGGCAGTTATAATGAACAAAATGATATTATATTTTATGATTTTGTAACAGATGACAAAAAATTAGAGCTTATGAGTAAAGCTCATGTATTATTAATGCCTTCAATAAGAGAAGGATGGGGAATGATTATTACAGAGGCTGCTGTAGTTGGAACTCCAAGTATAGTTTATAATTCACCTGGTATTATTGATGCTGTTAATTTTGGAGATGCTGGGTACATTGTAAAAAATAATAATTTTCAAGAGCTTTCTGAGATTATGAATGACGTAATAGAAAATAATAAGAAATACAATGTATTAAGAAGAAATGCATATAATTTTAATTCAAAATTTAATTGGATAAATACTGGTAAAGAATTTACAAAATTTATTAATGAAATAAAGGAATAATTATAAAAATCGCATGGATTATGAATGACTGCGGCTTAAATAAAAATTGCGATAAAAAAGGAAAGAAAAATAGTTAAATGAAAGTACCAATTATAGACTTAAAGAGACAGTATGAGATTATTAGAGACGAAATAGAGAAGGAGCTTCTTGAAGTAGCTAGTTCGGGATACTACATTATGGGTCCGAAAATCGCAAAATTTGAAAGCGATATGGCAGCGTACTTAAATGTTAAAAATGTAGTATCTGTATCAAATGGAACAGATGCGCTTGTTTTAGCGTTAAAAGCATGCGGTATTACAAACGGAGATGAAGTAATTACAACGCCGTTTACATTTTTTGCGACAGCGGAGGCGATTTCCCTGATAGGAGCTGTTCCTGTATTTGTGGATGTAGAAGAAAAAGCATTTAACATTGATCCGGAAAAAATTGAAGAAAAAATTTCAAGCAAAACAAAAGCAATCCTGCCGGTTCATATATTTGGACAAACATCCGATATGGATAAGATTAACGCTATCGCAAAAAAGAACAATCTATTGGTAATTGAGGATGCTTGTCAGGCGATTGGAGCGAAGTATAAAGAGAAATATGCGGGCGGTTTAGGAGATATCGCGTGTTTTTCTTTCTTCCCGACAAAAAATTTAGGAGCTTTTGGTGATGCAGGAATGATTACTACAAATGATGATAATCTTGCGATTGTGTGCAGAGCTCTAAGAGAACACGCGGGAGGCAAAATTGGCTCTGATGCAAAAGATATATTGGAAGGAAAAAATAATAAATCAGAAATAAAGGAAGAAAATTCTTTATATAATCCAAATAAATATTATAATTATTTAATTGGGTATAATGCAAGAATGGATGTAATGCAGGCAGCGATCCTTTCAGTTAAACTTAAACATTTAAATACATTTAATAAAAAGAGGACTGAGAGCGCTGAATATTATATTAATGAACTTAAGGAATGTGATGTTATAACACCTTATAATTATAAAGATTGTGAGCATGTTTGGCATCAATTTGCGATAAGAACAAAAGAAAAAGACGAATTAGGAGAGTATTTAGCGGAAAAAGGAATTACTACAGGAGCGTTTTATCCTGTTCCTCTGCATTTACAAAAAGCATACGAAAAATTAGGATATAAAAATGGTGATCTTCCTGTCTCAGAGATGCTTTCAAAGGAAACGCTTTGCCTGCCAATTTTTCCTGAACTTACAAGTGAAGAAAAAGAATATGTTGTGTCAATGATTAAAGAATATTTTAAATAATAATTTCCAAGAGCTTTCTGAGATTATGAATAAAGAATTTACAAAATTTATTAATGAAATAAAGGAATAATTATGAAAATCGCCTGGATTATGAATGGCTGCGGTTTAAATAAAATTGGTATTTCAGGCGGTGAAATTAGGTTCAGCGCTATTTCGAGTCGTTGGATAAATAAAGGTAATAATGAACAACTTATAATTACAACAAGCGGAGGAATAGAATTATTAAAAAAAGTAAATTTGGAAGATAAGTTAACTAAGTATATATTACCAGCTTCTTTATTTGTAAAAACAGAACCATTTAAAGCATTCAGATTTTATTCATATATTATTTCATCAATAGTTTCAAAGATATTTTTAAGGAAATTTCCGGAAGTAGATGTTATTATTCCGGTAAGTGATTATTTTTGCGATATTATACCAGCATTTTTTTTAAAGAAAAAATACCCAAATGCTAAATTAATTGTATGGATTCATCATCGTTATTTACCTCCAAAAAATCGTCCGGGTAATAAAATTGTTAATTGGTTAATGTATACATTACAAGGATGGGGTTTTAAAAAGATCATGCGTTATGCTGATGAAGCATGGACATATATTACCGACTCAGGTGATTTGATTGATTCAGAATTAAAACAATTGGGAATAAATGTTAAAAAAATTCATAAAATGAAGTGCGGCATGGATATCAAGGATGTGCCGGATGAGAATATTACAAAAAAAGTAGATGCTGTAATGATTGGTGTTATGCCTAATAAGGGAATGTATGATATAATACCGGTTTGGAAGGAAGTAATAAAACATCGTCCCGGTACTACGCTTAAATTAATGGGTAGAACACATGACGCAATATATGATATAATTGATGAAGCAGGGTTGCGTAATGAGATATCCGTATTTAAGCCGTCAAGCGGTTATGTAGATACGGTTACATTCTATAAAATGATAAAAGAAGCGCGTATAATGTTTGCGCCGTCAAAAGAAGAAGGATGGGGGATAGCCGTATGTGAAGCAATGGCATGCGGCTTACCTGTCGTTGGATATGATTTGCCGGTTTATAAAAAGATTTATGGAGATAATTTTATAAAAATACCAATTGGCGACACAATGATGTTTGCTGAATCAATTTGCAAAGTACTTGATTCCAAGGAAGAATATGATAATAATAAGGAAAAAGGATTTAAATGCGCAAAACAGTATGACTGGGATTTAGTAGCGGATGAAGATTGGGAGTATATTAATGGCATATAATATTTTAATTTCAATTGTTATTCCTTCGCTTAATGAAGAAAAATTAATTGAAATCGCGTTAAAATCAATTAGAAATCAATCAATTAATCAAGATGAAATAGAAATATTATTAATTGATGGTGGTTCAAAGGATAGAACAAGAGAAATTGCGAAAAATTATAATGTACAGATTATTGATAATCCAAAGATTGTTCCGGAAGAGGCTGTATTAATAGGTCTTAATAGAAGTACTGGTAAATATATTGTTTTTATGGGTGCTGATGAGGAATTAACTGATAAAGATCAATTAAAAAAAAGAATAGAATATTTAAATAAAAATACAAATGTTAAAGCAATTATGGCAAATAGTTTAAAAACACCTAATGATTATCCTAGTTTAACCAGATATGTTAATAGTTTTGGAGATCCTTTTTCATATTTTGTTTACAAATTTGATAGTGAAAATATGGTTTCCAGTTATAATTTAAGAAAAATGAGAAATATTGACATTGATGAATATTTTAAGATTTATTACCCTGAAAAGGGTAATATTGTGCCAATAGGCGACGGAAGAGTAACATTTGATTACGAATATTTAAAAAATAATTTTGGAGAAAAATTTTCATATCCTCATTTTGTTTCAACTATGTTTGATGAAATTGTATATAAAACCGGTTGTTTTGGAATAATAAAAGATGATTTTGTTAACCATCGAACTACAACAAAATTTAATGTATATTTAAAAAAACTTAAATTTAGAGTTATTACAAATCTTAATCCTAAAGACAATATTTCCGGTTATATTACTAGAACAAAGTTAAATAAAAAATTGGGTATGAGAAGATATCTATTTTTATTTTATTGTCTTTTTATTCCACTTGTTTTATTAGATTCAATTATATATTCAATTAAGAAAAGGAATATTATATTTTTATTACATTTTATATTTGTTTATTATGTAATATTAAATATATTATTTTATATTATTGTAAAAAGTTTAAAAATAAAGACATTAAATAAAAATTATGGGAAATAAAGAATAATTATGAAAAAGGAAAAATTATGAACGAAAAAGTGATTAATATTGGATTATTTGGCTATGGTTATTGGGGACCTAATCTTGTTCGTAACTTTATAAATGTTGGAGCTAATGTAAAATATATAGCCGACATAAGTTCTCATAGACTCTCTATAGCAAAGAGTCTTTATCCTGCAATAACAACAACATTAAATTCTGATGACATATTTAATGATAATTCAATAGATGCTGTTGTCATTGCGCTTCCTGTTTCGCTGCATTATGAAATTGCTAAAAAAGCATTAAACGCAGGAAAACACGTTTTGGTTGAAAAACCGATGACTGACAGTGTTGACACATCAGAGGAGTTAATAGAACTTGCTCAGAGGAAAAAGAAAATATTAATGTGCGATCATACATTCTTATATACAGGTGCTGTAAAAAAAATTAAACAATTAATTAATGAAAAACAATTGGGGAATCTTCAATATTTTGATTCTGTTAGAATTAATTTAGGTCTTTTTCAAAGCGATGTGAATGTTATATGGGATTTAGCACCGCATGATATTTCAATTCTGAGTTACCTATATAATGATAAGCCATGCGGAGTAACTGCTACAGGAATATCTCATATGAATAATAATATTGAAAATCTTGCTTATTTAACAATATATTATAATTCTGGATTTATTGCTCATGTAAATGTATCATGGATATCTCCTGTAAAAATAAGGAAGATATTGATTGGCGGTGAACAAAGAATGATTGTTTATGATGATATAGAACCAACTGAAAAAGTAAAAATTTATGATTCAGGATATAAAATGATTTCATATGAAGAACAAAATAAATATAAAATGGATTATCGAACAGGTGATATTTTAATACCTAAGCTTGAAACTACGGAAGCGTTGAAGGGTATGGCAGAAGATTTTATAAAGGCTATTGTAAATTCTTCAATTCCTATATCAAATGCGGAACTTGGTTTAAATATAGTTAAAATACTTAATGCATCTGAAAAATCTATAAAAAATAATGGCAGGTATATTGAATTATGAGTAATATAATAACAGAAGATTCAAATAAAAAAAGCTTACGAAAGGTAACTGTTGGAAAAAATGTAAGAATATTTGATTTTGTTAATGCATACGAATGTACAATAGGTGATGAAACAAAGATAGGGACATTTGTAGAAATTCAGAAAGGTGTATCAATAGGAAAGAATTGTAAAATTTCAAGTCATACATTTATTTGTGAAGGTGTTAAAATAGAAGACAGAGTTTTTATTGGACATAACGTGTCTTTTATTAATGATAAATTTCCTCGTGCTACGAATCCGGATGGATCAATGCAGAATAGCTCTGATTGGAGTTTAATTGAAACAATTGTATGTGAAGGTGCAACGATTGGAACAAGTGCAACAATAATGTGTGGTGTTAAAATTGGAAAAAATGCAATAGTAGGAGCAGGTTCTGTTGTAACAAAAGATGTTCCTCCTGATACAATTGTGGCAGGGAATCCTGCTCGTATAATAAAAAAATAATATATTTTAAAGGAGTTTTTATGGAATCTATTAATTTTATGGATTTAAAGAGACAATATAGTATTCACAAAGAAGGTATTTTCGAGGCTATTCGTTCTGTTTGTGAAGAAACAGCATTTTCAGGCGGTAAATATGCAGAGACATTTGAAAAAGAGTTTGCGAATTACTGCGGAGCTAAATTTGCTTCCGGTGTAAATAATGGCACAACTGCACTGCATCTTGCTATGCTTGCATTAAATATCGGGATTGATGATGAAGTAATTGTTCCTGCAAACACATTTATTGCGACTGCATGGGGACCTACATATACAGGAGCTATCCCTGTATTTATTGATTGTACAAATGATACATGGGAAATTGATCCTTCAAAAATTGAAGCGGTCATTACAAAAAAAACAAAAGCTGTGATAGGTGTGCATTTATATGGTCAACCTTTTGATATTGATTCAGTAAAAAAAATTACTGACAAATATGGATTACATCTTGTTGAGGATTGTGCGCAAGCGCATGGCGCTGTATATAATGGAAAAAAAGTTGGTGTATTTGGTGAAATAGGATGTTTTTCTTTTTATCCCGGAAAAAATTTAGGTGCATATGGTGAAGCCGGCATTGTAATTACTGATAATGAAAAATATAATATTCATATTAATAAACTTAAAAATCATGGTTCTTCTGAACGTTATTATCACGATATAATTGGTTATAATTACAGACTTGATGGAATTCAAGCCAACATACTAAGTTATAAATTAAAATTATTAGATGAATGGACTTTAAGACGCAGACAAATAGCTGAAATGTATTTCAATGGAATAAAAAATAAATCCATAACTATGCAGCTTCAACCTGATGGAATTAAATCTGTATTCCATTTATTTGTTATAACAACACCAAATAGAGAAAAATTTATTGAACATATGAAAATAAAAAAAATAAATTGTGGGTTGCATTATCCTGTTCCTTGTCATTTACAAAAGTCATATAAACATTTAAACTATAAAAAAGGTCAATTACCTAATGCAGAGTATCTTGCCGAACATTGTGTCTCACTTCCCATGTTTCCTGAACTTACAAATGAAGAAGTATCCATAATTATTGATGCTTGTAATAGTTATTGAATTAAATAAGAAAAAATGGCAATATTTAAAACGATTTATAATTTTCTTGTAAATACTTATTTAAAAATAGTATATAAAATGCCTTTTTCTGCAAAATTAATCTATTTTACAGATTTTATTTTATCAATATTTTATGATATTACCGCATATAATAATGCACTTAGAAATAAAAAAAAACCAACTACGCAAATGTTAAACAGCCAATCGTTTTTTAATAGAAATACCGAAAGAGTTAATAAAAATATAGATAATTTTATTGATAATGAATCAAAAGAAACCTATAAAAAAATGATTGATTTTAGATGTTATAGTATAATTGATGATTTTCCAGTATCAAAGAGGAATGATGTTTATTTTAGAAATGAATATATTAAATTTGGCAATGATGAAATTTTAATAGATTGTGGAGCATATATTGGTGATACAATTAAATTATTTAAAAAAGTAATAAAACATTTCAACGGCAGTGTGAAAAAGATAGTCGCTTTTGAGCCCCATGTTGAAAATTTTAAAATACTTAGAAAAGAACATAAAGAAATAATTGCTATTAACACCGGTGTTTGGGATAGTGATACTAAATTGACATTTTTTAGTAAAGGGACTGGAACAGTATCAACTTTTTCAAATGAGGATTCAATAATGGAAGAAGGAGATAATAATATTATCTCAGTTAAATCCATTGATAATTGCCCTGAATGTGAAGGTGTTACAATATTAAAAATGGACATAGAAGGAAGTGAATTAAAGGCTCTTATAGGAGCAAAGAATACAATTGAAAAATACAAACCAAGACTTGCAATTTGTATTTATCATAGTGATGAGGATATGATTCAAATACCGGAATGGATACATGAGAATTTCCCTGAATATAAACTTTTTGTAAGGCATTATCTTAAATACAGATATGCAGAAACAGTTTTATATGGTTTTGTTGATAAGTAGCAAATTCTCTTCGTAAATAAACATTATTTAATAAATACAAAAAATATAAATATAAAACAATATGTGAGAATAGCGAAACAACTAGTTTCGAAATGACGATTACGTTATAATTTTATCGATGATATTAAAAATTATGAAAGAAAAGATAAATATGGAGTCAAAAATATGCAAATAGTTCTATTATCAGGCGGTTCAGGAAAACGTCTTTGGCCGTTGTCCAATGATGTGAGATCAAAACAATTTTTAAGTTTATTAAAAGACAAAGACGGAAATCTTCAGTCGATGGTTCAGCGTGTTTTTTCGCAAATTCGTTCTGCCCAGCCTGACGCTCAAATTACAATCGCGACGAATGCGGCTCAGGTTGACAGTATAAAAAATCAGTTAGGTGAAAACGTAAATATCGTTCTTGAACCTGAGCGCCGTGATACATTTCCGGCTATTGCGCTTGCATGCGCGTATTTATCATCAGAAAAAAAAGTTAGTATGGACGAAACTGTGGTAGTTCTGCCGTGTGATCCTTATACCGAAGTTGGTTTTTTCAGGACATTGACAATTATGAATAAAATAATTTCCGCTAACGCGTCTGACATCGCGTTGATAGGAATTAAACCTATTCTGCCTACGTCAAAATACGGATATATCGCGACATCATCCGAAATAGAAGCCGGCGTGTACAGTGTTTCGCGTTTTATTGAAAAACCGGATGAAGAAACGGCTATAAGATTAATCAATGAAGGCGCGTATTGGAACGGCGGTGTGTTTGCGTTTAAGCTTGGAAATGTGTTAAATATTGCAAAAGCAAATGTTAAATTTTCTGATTATAAAGAATTGTACGAAAAATACAGTGAAATGGAAAAAATCAGTTTTGATTATAAAGTTGTAGAGAAAGCAGAACATGTTGCTGTTGTTCCGTTCTTCGGTAAATGGACGGATATCGGCACATGGCGTACTCTTGCGGATGAGATGCCTGTTACCGCGATCGGCTCTGTAATACATGAAAATACGCGTAATTCATTTATTGTTAATGAACTTAATATTCCGCTTATAGCGCTTGGAATAAAAGATATTGTAGTAGCGGCGAGTCCTGATGGAATTTTAGTTTCGGATTTAATTGAGAGTTCTAATCTAAAACCGCTTGTTGATAAGATTGAAAACGCGCGTCCTATGTACGAGAAACGGCGCTGGGGTGATTATACTGTACTTTCACATAACGCTCATAGTCTTGTAAAAAATCTGTTTCTTATTGCGGGAAAGTCAATTAGTTATCAAACTCATCAATTCCGATCTGAAGTCTGGATTGTTACATCGGGAGAAGGCAGTTTTACGCTTGATGATGAAACAAAAACAGTTAGAACGGGTGATGTTTTAAAAATTAATAAAGGTCAAAAACATAAAATTACGGCTGTTTCTGATTTGCATATAACTGAAGTTCAGATTGGCGAGAAATTTGATGAAAGAGATATCGAACGTTTTGAATAATAAATTATAACAACGGAGTAAAAATGATTGTATCAATAAAAGATCTTTGTAAAACATATCCTATGGGACAGGTTGAAGTACAGGCGCTGAAAGGTGTCAATCTTGATATTAAAGAAGGCGAGTTTATATCGATTGCCGGTCCGTCCGGTTCAGGTAAAACTACTTTGCTGAACATTATCGGACTTATTGATAATTTTAACAGCGGAAGTATGAGTATAAACGGCTTAGAAATTAAAGAGCAAAATCGCAGAGAACTTGCGAGAATTAGACGCGAAATGCTCGGATATGTGTTCCAGTCATTTAACCTTTTGCCTGTGTTAAATGTTTATGAGAATGTAGAGCTTCCTTTAATTATTTCCGGAAAGGGCGGCTCTAAATCCGAAAGAAGAGACAGAATAAATTATTTACTGGAGAAAGTCGGGTTGACTGAGCGCAGAAAACATATTCCCTCTGAGCTGTCAGGCGGTGAGCAGCAGCGCGCGGCGATTGCGCGCGCGCTTGTTACAAATCCGCGGATTGTGCTTGCGGATGAACCGACTGCGAATCTTGATTCAAATAACGGAGAGCTAGTTTTGAATTTAATGAAAGATATTAACAAAAACGATAATACAACATTCATTTTTTCAACTCATGATCCGCAGATTTGGGAAATGGCGGATCATGTTGTTTTTCTGCATGATGGTCTTATAAAATCAGAAAAGGAATAGGCTGAGTTTAATGTTATTTTTACTAGCGCTGCGTAATATCGCAAAAAATAAAATAAATAATTCGATTATTGTAATTTTTATCGCGGTTATTTGTTTTCTCTTTTTTATTGGTAACAGCGTAATCGAAAAATCCAATATTAGTTTAAACAACGCGTTTGTTGAAAGTCTTACAGGCGATGTTGTTATTCAGAAAAAAAGCGATGTAACAATGAATCTTTTTGGCGCTAATACTCCCGTTATAGACGCGTATTTTTCGATACCTGTTTTACCGTCATTTTCTTCGATTACTGAAATTGTCAGCGCGCAGGACGGCGTTAGCGGCGTTACCAGTCAGGTTTCGGGTAAAGCGTATCTTGATCTGCTTGGCGTAAGAGAGTCGGTTTTGCTTTGCGGAGCGGACGCGCAGACGTATTTTTCCATGTTTCCGGGTATTATTTTGAAAGAAGGCAGATTTCTACATAATAATGAATACGGAGCGATGATTACCGCCGAACGCGCGGAAAGAATTAGAAATATCAGCGGCGCTTATCCGAATATCGGCGGGACGCTGCTTTTAACAACCGGCGGTACATTTGGTTTTAAAATAATGGAAGTTCCCATTGTCGGAATATTCAGTTATCAAAATCCCGGTTTATTTATGAATGATATAATTATTACCGATCCTCAAACCGTAAGAGTTTTAAATTCGATACAAGTAGCGGCTTCTTCGGATGTTGAATTAAGCGACAATGTTTTAAAATTGTTAATGGCTGATATTGACGACGTTTTTAATATAAGCGCTTTTGAGGAAGAGACGCTGATAGAAGAATTTTCTGTTGACGCTCTTCAATCATGGTTAGCCGATAATTCAGATAACAGTTATATGGATTCTAAGGGCGGGGACTGGAATTTTATCATTATTAATTTAAAAAAGAATATCAATGTAAAATCTTTTATAAATAAATTAAATAAAAAATTAGATGCTTATGATGTTGTAGCTGTTGATTGGCGGACTTCCGCCGGAGTTTCCACTATTTTACTCCTTTTAATACAAGTTTTATTTAATGCCGGAATGTTTCTTGTATGCGTTGCGGGAATAATTAGCGCAATTAATATTGTATTAATTTCGGTATTTCGCAGAACAAGAGAAATCGGCACGCTGCGCGCTATCGGAGCCTCTGATATTTATGTCAGTTCATTAATTCTTTTTGAAAATATAATATTGTCCGTAATCGCCGGCATTACGGGAATATTCGCTGGTTTACTGTTTATAAATTGGATTAACGGATTATCTTTTTCAATTCCAAATGAATTAATTGCGTCATTGTTAGGCGGAGAAAAATTATATTTAATATTTATTCCTCATGTCGCGTTATTTTCATTTCTTTTAGCGGTTTTGTCAGGCGTAATTGTATCGATCTACCCGATTATAATTACGCTTAGAATCTTGCCTGTTGACGCAGTGAGGCAGGGATGAAAGAAAAAATAATTATACTATGTAAACTTGGGTCAAAATATTTAAACCGTTACAGGAGGCGTTACGCGTTTCTGCTTGCAGCGATGATATTTTGTTTTGGTATTATTACATTCATAACGTCAACAAAAGACAGAATGTATGATAATTTGTATTATAAAGCTCAATCGCATTACTCAGGAGATATCGTCGCTGTCGGTTATAACAATTATTATAATATTTCACATTTTTTATCCGCTGATGAAATATCATCAATTACCGGCGCGATTGACGAATCAGGAATTAATCCATCAAATATCGTTAAAAGAACTATATTTAGCAATACAGGCGTTGTTTATTATAACGGTATTTCTGTTACTCAAAAATATGTAATCGGCTGCGATTGGGAAGATGAAGCGTTTTTATTTTCTAAGATGGATTTTTCTTCGCCTTTATTGCGGCAAATCGGCGATGACAGTATAATTATCTCTGAGCCTGTCGCGATGCAGTTAAATTCGGCTATTGGCGACATTTTAACTTTGGAAGTCGGAAATAAATGGGGACAGAAAAATACCGCTCAGTTTATCGTAAGCGGCATCGTGCGCGATTCTTCCATATTCGCTTATTATAAAGTTTATATTTCAAGGTTATCGTTAAATCGATTAATGTCTTATGATGATGATGATTGTTCAATGATAGGCTTGTTTTTGAGTAAACCCGCCGGGGCTGAAGAAAAACGATCTGTTTTGCATAATGTTTTAAAATCGAAAATACAGACAGGACCGCTGGTTTATAACAGAGAAGGAATGGACAGAGAGTTAGAAAAACCGTGGCAATGGGAAAATACAAAAGTTTTATTATTTACATTGCCGGTTTATTTATCCGAGATCGCGAATTTAATGGATGCTATGAATATGTTAACATATCTTTTGTACGCTATGATGCTTATTATTGTTTTTGTTAGCGCGTCAGTGACTTACAGGCTTATTCTTCATGAAAGAACAAAAGAAATGGGAGTAATGCGCGCAATTGGTTTTTACGGAACGGATATACAAATGATTCTTTGGACTGAAATTCTTATTCTTGGAATTATTTCGCTTTTTGCTGGATTTATTTTTTCTGTTATAATAAGCGCGGGCGCGTCATTTATTTCGTTCTCATGGTTTTCCGGTTTTGAAATTTTCCTTAGAAACGGAAGGTTAACTGCTTTATATTTACCGGGAACAATTATATTGAATATTATTTTTATTTTTATAATACTAATTATGGCTGTGTTTGTTCCGGCGTTACGCGCTTCAAGAAAAAATCTGCCGTCTTTATTATCAGGAGAACCGTTATGAAAAAGATAATTCTATTCTCTTTTCTGGGATTTGTTTCTTTCTCTTTGCTTTGGGCTTCCGATCAGGAATTGCTGGAAAAAGTTGATTCGCTTGTCAGTTATATGGACAGCGATTTTCAGGCGGAATATGTAATAGTACAGGATAAACCCGGACAATCGCGTTCAACTACTGTAGCGGGAATATTTCGCAGAGATGTAAAAGAACAATATGTAATAGTGATAATGGAACCTTTAATCAGTAAAGGACAGGGTTATCTTAGAGAAGGAAATACTTTGTGGCTGTATGATCCGCAAAGCAGAAAATTTAATTCTACCGCAAGTTCAAACCGTTTTCAGAATACGAACGCGAGAAATTCGGATTTTACACGCTCTACATTGGCGAGAGACTATAAAGTAGTTTCAGGTGAAAACGCGGTTTTAGGACGTTTTAATTGCAGGTTTCTGACTTTAGAGGCGGTAGTAAAAGATGTTACATATCCCAGAATGAAAGTTTGGATCAGCGATGACGGCTTATTACGTAAATCAGAGGATTACAGTCTTTCAGGTCAGCTCTTAAGGACATCTGTGATTCCCGATTATTATAATATAGGCGGGAAATTTATTCCGAGACAAATTCTCTTTATAGATGAATTATTAGGCGCTCCGGTAAACGGAAAATTTGTAAACGAAAGAACGCAAATTTCAATAAATAAACCATCGTTTACTAAAATTGCCGATTCTGTATTTTCAAAAACATTTCTGGAAAGTGTTAACAAATGAAAAAAATTCTCACGGTTCTTCTTGTTAGTTTCTCATGGATGTTAGTTAATGCTCAGGAAAGAGATTTATTAGATATTGATTTAAATTTAATTGATTCGATTTTTGATAAGCCGTTAGCTGAAAGTACTGCCGAAAAACCGGCTAAAACTACAAGTCAACCGCCTGTAAAAACCACTCCTGTTATTTCGGAGGTAAATAGAAGAGGTATAATATTCAGCGCGTCGTATAATTTCAAATTATCGACTAACCCGGGCTGGGGGTTTGAAACAAAGGATGAAGAAGGTAAACTTATTGACTATATTGGTATTTATCCGTGGGATTTAAAAGGCGATGATAACGAACATTTTTCATGGGCTTTCGGAGTTGAAGCGGGAGCGACTATAAGTATTAATGCGCAAATATCCAATTACTTTCGTGTTATGAGTGTTTTTAGTTACGGAATTCCGGGTTTTACTCTTTCTATCGGTGATTTTTATTTTGATTATAATATTTTAAATTATGTGTATCTTCGAGCCGGGAAAGTTGAGCAATCATGGGGAGTTTCACCTAACTTTGCTTTTACAAACCTTTTATCACGTATTGCCACAAGAAATGATCCGAATTATCCGAATAATTACGATCCGGCGGCTCCTTCTACCAGCGGACCCTCATATCTGATAAAACTAGACGTGCCTATCGGCATTGGAGGCGCTCAGCTTGTTGCTTTAACCAGAGTGAACCTTGCCGGAGGAATTATTCCAACCAGGAACTATATCGGATATGGCGGTAAATTTAATCTTGCTTTTAAATGGGCGGATTTTAATTTAGGAGCGTTTTATCAGGATTTTATGGCTACACGAGCTTATTTTTCTGCTAAAACAAGCGTTTTTAAATTTGATATTTATAACGAATGGCTTGTTGGCGTAAATACTCATTCCGATAATAGTGTCGGATTTGCGGTTAATCTTGGTATCTCAAGAAGTTTTCTAAAAGATAAACTGAAGATAAACGCTGAGTATTTTTATAACGGAGAAGAATCGACAAAATATTATAGCCCCGAAACAGATATTCGCGAAGAAGAAGTGCTTCCTTTTCTTGAAGGGCATAATTTTGCGTTCAGTGTTGGTTACAAATTTGACGGGAAAATTAATCCGCGTGTTTTCGCAAACTTCCTTTACGGAGACGACTCATACAGTCTAACAATAGGAGCAAGAATAACTCTGTTGTCTTTTATTGATATTTATCTGGCTGTTCCTATGGCTTTTGGGGAAGGTCACTATTATCAAACTTTAACAAATATAAAATCAGAACATCGTCCGTTCAGCGTGATGTTATTTGTAAACATAAACGGTAGTGTAAGCGCAAGCCGCTTTTATTAACCGGACGAAATAAATACTTTTTTTCTCTTCTAAAAAAAATCAATCAGCTTATCGCAGTCTCTAACGCTGTTTCCATCATGCATGTGAAGGCGTTTTGCCGCTCTTCCGAAGTGGTGCACTCGCCGGTTATCAGGCTGTCGGAAATTGTGATTATACCGAGGGCTTCGCGGTTGTACTTGGCGGCGAGGGTGTATAACTCGGCGCACTCCATTTCGATGGCGAGGCAGTTGTATTTCGACCAGAGCTGCCATTCATCGGGGTTTTCGGAGTAGAAACGGTCTGACGAAACGACGGGACCGACTTTTGGCGAACAGCCTTTGGAGACGGCGATTTCCCACGCTTTTTTGAGCAATGAAAAAGTGGCGGTAGGAGCGAAGTTTTTGCCGAAAAAACGGTGATTATTCACACCAGAGTCGGTACAGGCGGACATAGCAAGGACGAGGTCACGGATTTTGACATCTTTGTTGATAGATCCGGCTGTTCCGATGCGAATTGCGCGTTTTACGCCGTATTCCTGGAATAATTCGTTCACATATATCGATATTGAGGGGGTTCCCATGCCGGTTCCCTGCACAGAAACCTTTTTTCCCTTGTATTTTCCTGTGAATCCGAAGATATTCCGGACACTTGAATACAAAATAGGGTTTTCCAGGTAAGTTTCCGCGACAAACTTGGCTCTTAAAGGGTCGCCGGGCAGCAGAATTACTTCCGCGATTTCGCCCTTTTTCGCCGCAATATGTATTGACATCGTATCATCCTTAATTATGGTCAGTTATCAGTATAGCATCAGATTCACGGAAAAGCAAACAATTGCTTTATTTTTACATATCACGCATAATTATCTATAGACTACTTGACTAAATGTTGTTTTTTTTATAGTCTTGCTATGTCAGTATAAAATGCGCAGGTTCTCTCTCTACGACTGGTCTTGAGGGACGGTGATGTTATCTGCCGTTTTGATGGCGGATGCCCTTATAGCTCAGTTGGCAGAGCACATCCATGGTAAGGATGAGGTCATCAGTTCGATTCTGATTGAGGGCTCATAAAAATGAAGAACAAAGTTTTTCATTTTTATGATGGAGTTTTTCTGCGAAAAACTCCACGCTGTTGGCGAGTGCGGGGTTTTTGAACCCCGTAATAGAAATGAAATTAAACGGGAGTTTTCCCTTATAATTTAAAGAGGATTTTATGGCAAGCAAGAAAACTGTAGTTGAATTGATAGCTCTTCAATGCACCGAGTGCAAAAGACGCAATTACACAACCAGCAAAAATCGGCGCAATATTCAGGAAAAACTTGAGTTTAAAAAATATTGCCCTCATGACCGGAAACATACGCTTCACAAGGAGACAAAGATTAAATAGCAGTTAATAATTAACAGTTAACAGAGTAGGATGTTTCGTTGTTACCTGTTGCCTGTTCACTGTTAACTACTAATTGTATAGGCGTATAGCTCAGTTGGTAGAGCGGCGGTCTCCAAAACCGCAGGTCGTGGGTTCGAAGCCTACTGCGCCTGAGAGTTAGTTTGCACTCCATTTGGGGATCAAACAATATTTACCGGTAACGGTAACATTATGGTAATGTAGGCTTCGAAACTTTTTTGCGGCACGAAGAAGCCGAGAGGCTTCGTAGTGTAAACCGGCAAGGATGCCGGTTTAGCAAAAAAGACGGCACGGAGGGAGGCAACAGGAAGTTGCCGACCGGAGTGGAAGCCTACTGCGCCTGAAAGCAGTTTACGGGCAGCAGAGCTGCCCTACATCTGACCGCGTGAATGCGGTCAGACGTCGTAAACCGCCATAAGTTCGTCCCTTTTGGGGATGGGTAGGCTTCGAAATTGTAATGAGGAGAATGAAATGAAAAAGATCATTCAGTTTATAAAAGAATCTTATGCTGAATTAAAAAAGGTTGTTTGGCCCGGCAGAGATGATGTAGTTAGCTCGGTTAAGGTAGTTTTAATTTCTACCGTTATCATTGCGGCTGTTTTGGGTTTTATTGATTTCTTGCTGCTCTTAGGTATTAGGGCGATTTTTTAAACCGGGTTGAAACTGTTTATATAATAAGATGTTTATAAGGTAGAAGGAAGGTAGATAGCAAACGATGGCGACCGGCTGGTATGTCCTGCACACATATTCAGGATATGAAAACAAAATAGAAAAAACCATCCGCATGATGACAGAAAGCGGGGAACTCGACAAAAATATTGTCCGTGATGTAAAAGTTCCGAGCGAAGAGGTTGTCGAAGTAAAGGAAGGAAAAAAGCGCACTCAAACCAGGAAGTTTCTTCCGGGATATATTCTTGTCGAGATGGATCTTCCCGATGCCGATATGGGCTGGAAAGTTCCCTGTACAAAAATTAAAAAGATTCAAGGTGTTACGGGTTTTGTCGGAACGCCGGCGGACAGAAAACCTCAGCCTTTATCGGGCGATGAAGCAAGGGCAATCCTTCAGAAATCGGGAGAGATCAAGGGTGAACGTCAGGTTCGTACAAGACAGTCTTTTACGCCCGGCGAACAGGTAAAAATTATTGACGGACCGTTCGAGTCGTTTGTCGGAACCATTGAAGAAGTTAATCACGAGAAAAATAAACTTAAAGTGATGGTTGGAATTTTCGGCAGAAACGCGCCTGTAGAAGTTGATCTTTTGCAGGTGGAAAAAGTATAGCAATAAAAAGTGGAAGAAGTTTAAAAACTTCGCTATTCCGGCAAAAGCCAGAGCCGGATGTACCACATAAGGAGTTTTAAATGGCAAAGAAGAAAGTTACAGCTATTATAAAGCTGCAATGTCCCGCGGGAAAAGCCACACCGGCGCCGCCCGTAGGACCCGCGCTGGGACCTCACGGGGTCAGCGCGCCTCAGTTTGTCCAGCAGTTTAATGACAGGACAAAAACTTTTGAGCCGGGGCTTACAATCCCGGTTGTGATCACTGTTTACGCGGATAAAACATTTACTTTTATCCTCAAGACGCCGCCCGCTTCTGTTTTGATAAAGAAAACGATCGGGCTTGCGAGCGGATCGAAAGAGCCTCACAAGAATAAGGTCGGTAAAATTTCGAGAGCTCAGCTTGAGGAAATCGCAAAAACAAAAATGGCTGACTTGTCAGCCAACGATCTTGACGCGGCTGTAAAAATTATCGCCGGTACTGCCAGATCCATGGGTGTGGAGGCAGACAAATGAAACGCGGAAAAAAATATGTAAACAGCGTGAAAAAAATCGACGCTGGTAAAGTGTATGAACTCGGCGAAGCGCTGACTTTGGTAAAGTCGATGGCTTTCGCGAAGTTTGATGAAACTGTCGATCTGTCGGTTAAACTCAATCTTAAAAAGAGTCAGACTGTTCGTGATACCGTAGTGCTTCCGAATCAATTCCGGGGCGAGAAAAAAATTCTCGTTTTTTGCAAACCTGAAAAAGAAAAAGAAGCGCAGGACGCGGGAGCCTCCTTTGTGGGCGCCGACGAGCTGATCGAAAAGGTAAAAGGCGGCTGGACTGATTTTGATGTCGCTGTCGCGACTCCTGATATGATGAAAGATGTCGGTAAGCTCGGTATGGTGCTCGGACGCAAAGGTCTTATGCCCAACCCAAAAACCGGAACCGTTTCTTTCGATCTTAAAGGAACATTAGCGGAACTTAAAAAAGGACGCGTTGAATTCAGAGCCGATAAAACAGGCGTTTTGCATCTTGCTGTCGGTAAAGTTTCGATGGAGCCTGAAAAAGTCGCAGAGAACGTAAGGTCTGTTATGACGGAAGTTAAACGCAAGAAGCCTGTCGATGTAAAAGGCGAGTTTATTCAAACCGTTTCTGTCGCTTCGACAATGGGACCCGGCGTTTGGGTAGCAATAAAAGACAACGATTAAGGAGAATAAAATGGCAGTTATAGCTAAAAAAATACAAGAGTCAAAAACTAAAGCTATCGGTGAATTAAAAGATTCTCTTAGCGTAGCGCAGGATTTTATCTTTACCGATTACCGCGGTCTTACGGTTGAACAGATCACGAATTTGAGAAAACAGCTTCGCGCTAAGAGCGTAGAATACACCGTTGTCAAAAACAACTTCGCGCGTATCGCCTTTGAGCAGATGAAAACGCCTGATGTTTCATCGTACCTCACAGGTCCGACGGCGGTCGCGATTACTCCGCGTGACGCGAACGAAGTAGCGAAGATTTTTTTCGACTTCTTAAAAGAAGTTCCCGCTTTAAAAGTTAAGGGAGCGCTTATCAGCGGTACTGTATACGATGCCGCGAAGACCGAAGCGTTCTCAAAATTGCCGGGCAGACTGGAGCTTATTTCCATGCTCATGTCGGTAATGAACGGACCTGCGCGCAATCTTACAGCCGCGATCAACGATATTCCGTCAAGATTGGTGCGGACTATTAAAGCTATCGCTGATAAAAAAGGCGCGTAGTAAATCGTAATTTAACCTTCAGGCTTCGGTCACCGTATGGTGTCACCTACGGTGAGTGCTGCCGTTCCTGTCGGTTTAAAATAAATGTCTGACAGCTTAATCTGTGATTGGGTTATCGGACAGGCGCTTCGTAGGAAGAGCATAATTCAATTTAGGAGAAGATAATATGGCAGCCACAAAAGAAGAGATTTTAGAAGCGATTG
>Ga0209755_10001717_pt1 | contig 32886 bp, 29 predicted proteins | sample TergutCo191P1_FD_187301 | JGI IMG/M metagenome (GOLD analysis project Ga0209755, IMG submission 187301) | Cornitermes sp. P1 segment gut microbial communities from Petit-Saut dam, French Guiana - Co191P1 (SPAdes) (version 2) | ecosystem: Host-associated > Arthropoda: Insects > Digestive system... | reverse complement strand
GACAGGAAGGTGACGGCTTTATATAAAGTAAAGCAGTTAATTTATGTCTAAAAAAATAATCTCATATAATCCTGAATGTGTCAAGATAATTTATAACAATATATTATTAACTTTAATAAAACTATCTATTTCCACATTATTTTATATTTTTTGCAAGATTTGCATAATTCGCATATTTTGCAAGACATTTGTTTTGTTAAAATATTGCGCATAACGCCCCGTACGGGGCTTTCTGTCAAGATGGTATAAGTTCACCGAAGGTTTCGGTCTGGGCACGTTGAATAAGCTCCCGATCACCGTCTTTCCAGTGTTCGCCATATCGCGCAAGCATGATGTCTGTGCGGTGTCCTGTCTGTGACTTTAAAAGTTTCTTTTCGAGTTTTCCCATGAGGTATGTAGTGAAGAAATGCCGCAAACCGTGAAAGTCATATTTTTTCGCTTCGCTTTCCGGAAAACCGCTTTTTACAAGCGCGATGCGAAGACTGTCTAAAAATCCTATAGGGCGCATTGGCGCGTCTTTCTTATTTTCGGTCCAGAATATATAACTATCCGGAGTTAATCCCCATGGATTACTTTTCGCAAGGTCTACCAGCATCTGCATTAAATCCGGGAATGGAAGCTCGACTGTGCGCTGTTTGTTATTTTTTGGAAGTTTCAAACCGTCAATTCTATTCCACGCGCCTCGTACATAAAGGCAGTCATTCCCCAAATCTTGTAAACGTAAAGCGCATATTTCACCCTGCCTCATTCCGGTAACCGCAGCCAGCATATTTGCGATTTTCGCGCGATCATCTTCCCATTCAACACGGAATATTGCCGCCGCTGCAGCCGGTGTTAATACATTGCGCTCTTTCTGTTCTCCTGAAAAAAGAATATGTCCTCTTGTTGGATCCGTTTCTATTTTTCCTTTTGAGAAAGCCCAGCGCAGCGGTTTAGTCCCTGCGATTATCACATTATTTTTGCTGCTAGCAGAGAGAGGCAAGTTACCCATGTGAATAATAAATGCGTCTATATCCGCAGCTGTAATGTCACCAAGGTAGCGATCTTTAAAAAACGGCGCCCAGTATTTCTCTGTCGCTTTTTTCTGCCTCATGCAATGGTATTTATGTAATCCGTGATTTCTCCGACATTTCTCCGCGATGTAGGCGGATTTTTCCCATGTCCAAAAATCAGACAAGAATTCCGCGAAGTCTTGCGCCGCGATTGTTTTTGTCAAAACATAACTTTTTACCCAGCCCAGCCGCTTCATTTCCTTTAACAGAATTTCCGCTTCTTCTTTTGTTTTTATCTGCCGCGCCGTGTCCTTTAAGGACAGGTCTTGAACTTTGATTAATGTTCGCTTCCGGGGAATGCCGTCCCGCAGCCAAGCAAAGGCTGTTTTCATCGCCTCCGCTTCAGTTTTTTGCCTGGTGCTGATTGCGGGGTAATATTCCCCTGTGGATTTATTCTTAAACTTCACTGAATAACAGGGACGATCTGCCCTTTTGAACACAGAAAACGGTAAGGCGCGTTTCATGTCCTAATCCTTGCAAACGGCATTGAAAAACGGTTCTAGGTGTCGTTTTTATGTGCCATTTTCGCATAATGCAATGATTAAGAACGCCCGTTGTTTGGGAAGTTCTGCATAAATCCTTATTACATAAAGAAATATACTATGCCGGCGATGAGACTCGAACTCATACCCCATTGCTAGGAGGGGATTTTAAGTCCCCAGTGTCTGCCATTCCACCACGCCGGCTTAAGCACCCCGTTAAGGGGTGTTCGATCCAATATAATCTACACGCGTTCGCGCCCAACAAATATTAACACCGCCGGAACTGGCTGGCAAGCTTTAGCTTGCCAGAGGCGCGACCGGCAAAAGCACCCCGAAGGGGTGTTATCTAAAAAAATCAAAACGCGTTCGCGCCAAACTAACGTTAACACCGCTAATAACCAACATAGTACAAAATTTGCCAAATAATGGCAACTGCTCTATACTTCATTTATGATTTGCAGAGATACCATTAACTGGGCTCTTGTTGGATGCGGCAGAATAACCACGAAATTTATTGTTGGGCTTAGAGCGGCTGGCGGGTGTCCTGCCGCTGTTGTTTCAAGAAGTCGTGAGAAAGCGCAGTACTTCGCATCTCAATACGGTATAAAAAAAGCCTACGATAATTACGACAGTATGCTGGAAGATAAAACCATTGACGCTGTATATATCGGCACTCCTCATACAACTCATAAAGATTTGACAGTCCGCGCTTTAAAAGCGCATAAAGCGGTGTTATGCGAAAAACCTGCTGCTGTTAACGCGCGGGAATTAAAAGAAATGCTCTGCGCTGCCGGAGAAAACAACAGTTTTTTTATGGAAGCCATGTGGACGCGTTTTACTCCGCCGCTGCAAAAAGTCCGTGAATGGCTTTCACAAAACCTTATCGGCGAGGTAAAAATGGTACAGGCTAATTTTGGTTTTAATGCAAATTATGATCCAAAAGACAGACTCTTCGATCCTCATTTAGGAGGCGGCGCTTTATTGGATGCGGGTATTTATCCTCTGTCTTTAATTTCCATGGCTTTTGGCGGTATAAAACCAGTTGATATTAAATCGATGCTATATTTTGGAGAAACCGGAGTAGATGAGGAAGACGCTGTTATTCTTTCTTACGGCGGTAGCCGGATTGCTTATGCGGCTTCCGCGATTCGTACAGATATGGAAAATGACGCATGGATATATGGAACAGACGGCAGGATTCATATTCCCAATTTTATCTGGGCGCGTAATGCTGGAATTTATACAAACGGAAAAGAAAATTGCAAATATGAACCGGAATTTGTTTCAAATGGTTATAATTACGAAGCGGAAGCTGTAATGAATTATTTAAGAGACGGAAAAAGAGAAAGCCCTGTAATGACATGGGATGAATCATTAATTCTGATGGAAACTATGGACTTAATCAGGGAACAGTGGAATTTTCGTTATCCTTGCGAAAAAAATTATTAAGGCGCTTGACAATAAAATTAAAATCGGAAATAACTATAACACGGGAATAATTGTGACAATATATTGTTATATAAAAACCAGAATTAGAAACTCATGTAAATCCACGGTGAAATGCGCGGCGTGGGAATGGCCGCCATGCGGCCGGCTTAAAATACAACTCTAAACGCTGTTGCGGCAGCAAAAATCAAAATTAAATTAACGGAACACTCTGAATACATATAAAGCTGTGTGTTATGTGTATACAAAAAAGACTTTTATAAGTCTCATGACAATCTTATTTGTCATTAAATAAATTTATGGAGAGAGAAATGAATAACAAAATCCCGACAAGAATATATCTTACCGAGGAAGAAATGCCCAAGAATTGGTACAACCTCAGGGCGGACATGAAAAATAAGCCTGAGCCGATGCTGCATCCCGGAACCATGAAACCTGTTACGGCGGAAGACCTAGCTCCAGTGTTTTGTAAAAGCGTAATCGAACAGGAACTTGATGAAAATACCCGTCTTATTCCCATTCCCGATGACATTCAGGAATTTTACCGCGCTTACAGACCGTCCGCTTTAATCCGCGCCTATTATCTGGAAAAAACGCTTGGAACACCCGCGGAAATTTATTACAAGTATGAAGGGACAAACACTTCAGGATCGCATAAATTGAATTCCGCGGGACCTCAAGGTTATTTTGCGAAGAAGGAAGGTCTTACATCTCTTACTACCGAAACAGGCGCGGGGCAATGGGGTACCGCAATGGCAATGGCATGCGGTTTTTACGGACTTGATTTGACTGTTTACATGGTAAAAATCAGCTCTGAACAAAAACCTTACCGTAAAGCCCTGATGGAAGCCTACGGAGCTAAACTTATTCCCTCCCCCTCGAATACAACCGAATCAGGGCGAAAAATTCTTGCGGACGACCCTGATACCGGCGGATCGCTTGGCTGCGCTATATCTGAAGCCATAGAAACCGCGGTTAAGACTGATAAATGCCGGTATGTACTGGGAAGCGTTCTTAATCATGTCCTTCTGCATCAGTCAATTATCGGTCAGGAAACAAAAATAGCATTGGATAAATACGGAGTAAAACCTGATATCATAATCGGATGCGCAGGCGGCGGTTCAAACCTTGGCGGTCTTATCGCTCCGTTTATTGGAGAAAAGCTGGCAGGGAAAACAAATACCCGCTTTATTGCGGTAGAGCCTGCTTCCTGCCCGTCATTTACGCGCGGACGTTTTGCTTACGATTTCGGCGACACTGCCAAGACAACTCCGCTTATAAAAATGATGACTTTGGGCAGCGGATTTGTACCTTCAGCAAACCATGCGGGAGGTCTTCGTTACCACGGCATGAATTCCACCCTTTCTAAACTTTATCGTGACGGTTTTTTGGAAGCTCGAAGTGAAACGCAGACGGCTGTATTTGACGCTGCCATAAAATTCATGAAAGCGGAAGGAATCCTGCCCGCTCCGGAATCGTCTCATGCGATTAAAGCCGCCATTGACGAGGCTCTTGAATGTAAGAAAACAGGCGAGAAAAAAGTAATACTCTTTGGTCTAAGCGGAACAGGTTTTTTCGATATGACCGCTTTTACATCGTACAACAATAAAACTATGAGCGATCAAATCCCCGGCGATTCAGAACTTGAACGGGGTTTTGCTACAATTCCTGATATTGCGCGTTAATCAGCGCCCCCATTTCTCCGATAATAAGAGAAATGGGGGTGGTTTATTAAAAAGTTAATTATTATATGCGCTCTTGTCACAGCGCCGTTGATTTATGCGCAGGAAGCAGTTGAAGTCCAATTTCATGGTTTTCCCTGGGGAACAAGTATGCAGGAATTTACTTCCAAAATGGGAAGACCGGCGCATATTGATGAAATCAACGGTCTTAAATCACTGGTTTATGACGGTCTTGTCGTATCAGGGTACCCGGTATTTATGCTTGTTTATTTCTCTCAAAACGGACTAGAGGGCGGCACTTACTATTTCCATACCTTTTCCCTTGATGAATTGATGCAGTGTTATAAAGATGTGCAAAAAGAGCTTCTGGAAAAGTACGGCAATACAAATCTCAGGGATATAATATTCAGGGAAATGCGCCCTTATGAAACATCATGGAATTTAAATAACGGTTATGTTTATCTGAAAGTGAATACGCGGCATAATGAACCTGTATCCCTGTGGTACTCATCGCCTGAATTAACCAGAAAATTATTCGGTTCCTGAAATTGTTCCTCCGCCGATTACAAAATCTCCATCATACATTACAGCAGCCTGTCCTGCTGTAATGGCGCGCTGACTGCTTTCAAATTCAATATACAGAATGTCTTCTCCCGTTTGTTCAACAACTGCGTTTTGAGCTTCCTGTAAATAACGGGTTTTCACTTTTACGCGCATCGGCTTATTTATTTTTTCGCATGCAATAAGGTTTATTTTATTTGCCGTTAATTTTCTGCTAAAAAGATCTTTTTCAGGTCCCAGCGTAACTGTGTTGTCAGTTTTTGATTTGGAAACGACATAAACAGGAACATTAGCCGCAACTCCAAGCCCTCTTCGCTGGCCTATCGTATAACGGATAAAACCCTTGTGTCGTCCTATAATTTTTCCTTCCAGATCAATTATATCCCCGTGCGGATATTTTTTACCTGTGAATCCTTCAATAAAATTTCCGTAATTGCCGTCAGGCACAAAACAAATATCCTGGCTTTCGTTTTTTGCGGCGTTTACAAATTTTTTATTTTCGGCGATTTTCCGCACTTCATTTTTTGATAATCCGCCGAGCGGGAAACGGACTCTTTTAAGCTGCTGCTGGGTCAGGCAGTAAAGCACATAACTTTGATCTTTTTTTTCATCAAGCGCTTTTTGAAGAAGAAATCTGCCGCTTGCCCCATCATGCGAAATGCGGGCATAATGTCCTGTCACAAGAAAATCAAAATCAAGCTGAAGGGTTCTTAAAAGAAGAAAGTTAAACTTTATATAGCGATTACAGTCTATACACGGATTTGGAGTTTCGCCCTGTTCATAAGTTTCAATAAAACGCCTTACAACATGGCTTTCAAATTCTTCGGTAAAATTAAGGACATAGTGATCGATGCCAAGGTTATAAGCGACATTTCTCGCATCGTTTACATCAGTAAGAGAGCAGCACCGGCTTTCTCCCCTGAAAAGTTTAAGGGTAACGCCTGTACATTGAATACCCTCATCCAAAATCAAAGCGGCGGCGACAGAACTGTCGACGCCGCCTGACATGGCAATTATCGCGTTCAATAATTGCTGGCTTTAATCTGAAAATATGCCTTGGGATGTTTGCAGACAGGGCACATTTCCGGAGCATTTTTCCCGTTGATGATATGTCCGCAGTTGGAACAATGCCATGCCTGTTCGCTGCCGCGGTTAAATACAACATTGCCTTCGATATTTGAAAGAAGTTTCCGATAGCGTTCTTCATGTTCTTTTTCAATTTTTCCAACCATTTCAAAAAGAGCGGCTATGCGGTCGAAGCCTTCTTCCTTCGCGGTTTTCGCAAAACCTGCATACATTTCTGTCCACTCAAAATTTTCACCGCCTGCGGCATCTTTGAGATTTGCGGTAGTCGAGGGTACATCATCGCCGTGTAGAAGCTTGAACCAAATCTTTGCGTGTTCTTTTTCATTAAGGGCAGTTTCGCGGAATATCGCGCCAACCTGCTGATAGCCTTCCTTTTCAGCTTTCGAAGCAAAATACTGATATTTTGCATGCGCCTGGGATTCCCCCGCAAACGCATCCTTCAAATTTTGTTCGGTTTTTGAACCTTTTAATTCCGCCATAATTTCCTCCAGAATTTTTGATTTAGATCATTGTATACAGTAAATCCATCTTTATCAATTAATTCTTGTCCGATATTTCGTTCCAGTAACCAATCTTCCTGATTTTTTGATTTCGGTAACGTACAAGAACTTCAGGTTTTCTGCTGCAGATATCGTCAAGATCTCTTACAAGCGTTTCCTTGATATTTTTCGCAGTCAAGTCAGGATCTGTATGGGCGCCTTCTGGAGGTTCCGGAATAATTCCGTTAATTACTTTGAATTCAAGAAGATCATTTGAAGTAATACGCAGCATAGCGGCGGCATCTTTGGCTTTGGCGGCATCTCTCAGAAGTATGGACGCGCAGCCTTCAGGGCTTATTACTGAATATATGGCATTTTCGAGCATATAAACTTTATCGCCTACGCCAAGACCAAGCGCTCCGCCAGAACCTCCTTCTCCGATGATGATACAAATTATGGGGGTTAAAAGCTGGGAAAACTCCATTAAGTTTCGGGCGATAGCTTCGCCTATACCGCGCTCCTCCGCTCCTATACCGGGATACGCGCCTGATGTGTCAATCAGCGTAATTACAGGTCTTGAGAATTTTTCCGCTTCTTTGGCAAGACGCAGTGCTTTACGGTAACCTTCGGGATTTGCCATCCCGTGATTTCGAAAAACATTTTCCTTTAGCGTCCTTCCTTTTTGATTTGCTATAATCGTTACAGGTCTTGAATTAAGAAAAGCGATTCCTCCCACAATGGCGGAATCATCTCCAAACACGCGGTCGCCGTGAAGTTCGGTAAAATCATCAAAAATCCGGCTTATGTAATCCATCGCATAGGGTCTGTCAGGATGCCTTGCAAGTTCTACCTGTTTCCATACTGTTTCGGTTTTTGACTGCGAGCGAATTTTTTCTTCCAGTATAGTAAGTTCATCTCCGGCTTCAATGCCGGAATCCTTTATAAGGTTTTTCAATTCCAGAATTTTTTTTTCAATATCAGAAGTCCTCTTGCTCATGCCTTACTCCTTGTTCCTTCGTTCCGGTGAAGATCGATAAACCTTGAAATAATTTTCTTCTGCTCGCTGCGTTTAACAATTGCATCGACAAAACCTTTTTCAAGCTGAAATTCCGCACGCTGGAATCCTTCCGGAAGATTTTGCCTAATCGTTCCTTCAATAACGCGGGGACCTGCAAAACCTATCAGGGCTCCTGGTTCCGCCATAATGATGTCAGCTAACATCGCGAATGAGGCTGTCACTCCGCCTGTAGTAGGATCGCAGAGCATTACAAAATACGGCACTCTTGCCCTGGAAAGCTCCGCGGCTGCGCTTGATGTTTTTGCCATCTGCAAAAGCGAAAAAATCCCTTCCTGCATTCTCGCTCCGCCTGATGTAGTATAGATAAGAACCGGGGTTTTTTCTTCAGCTCCTTTAAGGAGCGCGCGGCATACTTTTTCTCCCACTACAGATCCCATAGACCCGCCCATAAAATTAAAAGACATAATTCCAAGTATTATGGATTTTCCGTCAATTTTGCAGGTTCCGGTTATTACAGCGTCTTTCATTCTCGCTTTGGCTTCCGCAGCAGACAGCTTTTCTTCATAACCGGAAAGATCAATAGGGTTTAAGGAACGGAGATTTTCAGAAAATTCACTGAAACTTCCTTCATCTGCAAGATACGCAATTCTCTGAAGCGGTTCCATTCTGTAATGAAATCCGCATCCCGGGCATGTATTTAGAGAAGCGCTTACTTCTTTTTCATCATAAAAAACGCCGCACTGCGGGCATGTTTTTTTTTCATAATCATCGTTTGATTTATTTGCCATGTTCAACTTCCTTTTCTATATTTCCGTACCATGACGTCCCGAAAACTCCATAATAAAAAACAGGATGATTGATTATACATCTCTGCCGTTCAATATTCGTTTTTATCCCGTCAATTACAAGTTCGCGTAACGCCCTGTCCATTCTCGCCAAAGCATGGTTCCTGTCGTTCCCGTAAACAATAAGTTTTGCGATCATTGAATCATAGTGAGGCGAAACGGAACACCCGTTATACAAAAACGAATCAAAACGCACACCGGGACCTGAGGGTATTTCAAGGCGGGTAATTGTTCCAGGAGTAAGCGCGTTGATCCTGCATTCAATTGACCAGCCGCTAAAACTAATTTTTTCAGGATCTATTTCCATACAGCCTTCTGTACAGGCAAGAATCTGCTGGCGGATAATATCAATTCCTGTTACAAATTCGCTTACAGGATGTTCAACCTGAACGCGGGCGTTTACTTCCATGAAATAAAATTCTTCTCCCTCCGCAAGGAATTCAATAGTTCCGGCTCCCCTGTATTTTAAATCCCTGAACATAGGAGCCGCTCCCGCCGCCATTAAAGCGCGCATTTTATCCGTCACTCCTGGCGAAGGGCTTTCTTCTATCAGTTTCTGATGATTCTTCTGTACTGTACAATCACGTTCGCCCAGAATTGCGACGTTTCCGTTTCCGTCGGCGAGTATCTGTAGTTCAACATGACGCGGATTTTCAAGATATTTTTCGATAAAGACAGTTCCGTCCGCAAAATTCGCTTCAGCTTCACGGCTTGCAAGCCTTATATTTTCAGAAAGCTCTTCAAGGCTGCGTACTATCCGCATCCCCTTCCCTCCGCCCCCTGCGGCTGCTTTTATAATCACGGGAAGCCCAAGTTTTTTCGCTTCCTCCGCCGCCTGCGCGCCTGCGCTTACAGCCCCTGTCCCGGGCGTAACCGGAAGCCCGTATTTTTGAGCAGTTTCCCTTGCCTTCACCTTGTCACCTAACAATTCGATTACTTCAGGATCAGGACCGATAAAAACAATCCCGTTATCGCGTACAAGGCGCGCGAAAGAAGCGTTTTCAGAAAGGAATCCAACACCGGGGTGAATTGCGTCGCAATGCGTATGCAGCGCCGCCATGATAATGTTTTCCATTTTGAGGTAACTTTGCGAAGAAAGAGCAGGTCCTATACAGACAGCCTTGTCCGCCATCCGCACATGGAGATTATCCTTGTCAGCTTCAGAATAAACGGCTACAGTTTCTATACCCATTTCGCGGCAAGTGCGGATGACGCGGACTGCAATTTCTCCGCGGTTGGCAATAAGGATTTTTTTTACTTTTGCCTGCGGTTTTTTCATATTTGACAACCACTGCTCCTTAATTCTTTTTAACTGTAAAAAGTTCCTGTCCGTACTCTACAAGTTCTCCGCTTGAAACAAGGACTTCGATAATTTCACAATCAAATTCCGCTTCAAGATGATTCATCATCTTCATGGCTTCAAGAATACAGAGAGTCTGTCCTGCCTTTATATTTGTTCCGGCTTTTACAAAGGGCGGAGCGTCAGGACCGGGAGAAGCATAAAAGGTAGCCACAATAGGGCTCTTTATTTTTTCACCGCCGCCTGTTTTCTTTCCTGAAGCATGAGCTGAAATTCCAAGATGGACAGAATTGTCCCCCGGTGCCTGAAGAGAAGACGGCTTTGACGTCTCCTGCCTGTTTACGGGAATATTTTCAGTCTGCGGAGAAATGTCTTTTCTTAAAAAAAGACGTATGTTTCCATCGTTAAAATCAAGCTCCGCAATATCAGAGGAGTTGAATTTATCCACCATCGCCAGAAAAAATTTGTCATCCATAATAAAACCTCACCTTTTAAAAATTAATCAGTAATATTGACTTCTGCGTCATAATCAACGCCTTCAACATCAAAACCATGCGTTTCAAGAAAATCATGCTTGAAACCGGCAACATCTGTCTCAGAAAAAACATTCTCTGGGGTTATCTTTTCCATCTTTTCTATAACCGCCTTTTGCACGTCATCGCGCATTTCCCAGTCATCAATGCGGATACGGTTCTCGCTGTCTACAGGCACTGCGCCGGCTCCCTGCGCAGCGTTAGGTGTATAAAGTCTGCCACGGTACAGACGCGTTATCTGCTCTGCGCAGCCTTCGTGCAAACCCATGCCTTTCATCACCTTGTAAAGACAGGAGATGTAAAACGGGATGATGGGAATTACCGCGCTTGATCGCGTAACGAGCGCCTTGTTGACAGAGACCCACGCGCCGCAAATTTTATTCTTCTCAGTTAACCTTCTGTTAATATCACGGCACGCCCGCTCAAGGTCTTCCTTGGCTCTGCCTATGGTTCCGTTTTTGTATATTGCCCACGACAATTCCGGACCTATGTAGGTGTAGGCGACAGCGCGTGTCCTTGATGAAAGCAATCCTTCATTTTCCAGCGCATCCATCCACAGTTCCCAGTCTTCGCCGCCCATAACCTTTACAGTGTTGAAAATTTCTTCTTCCGTGGCAGGTTCGGCTTTGGAAATACTGAAAGCGCCGTCCATCATGTTAAGGGTTTTGCCTGAAAATGCGTCTCCTATCGGCTTTATTACCGATTTGTACATAACGCCTGTTTTTGGATCTGTCCTGACAGGAGAAGCAAGCGAATAAACGAATAAATCGATCTTTGCAGGTATTCCAGCCTTTGCAGATGCCTTCCTGACCGCTTCAAAAGATGCGGCTTTTGTTTCACCGGAAAAAGCATCGCCGTTAAGAGAAACGGAAACTAAAGACGCTTTTCCCGCCTCATTGTCAAAGGCTTTATTGTTGTAATAACCCGCAGTGCCCATGCGTTTTTCCGACGGCTCATTTTCAAAAGATAACCCGACAGTAACAGCCCCGTACCCGAAACCTGCGCAGATACGGCTTGCAAGACCGTAACCGTTGGAACAGCCGACAATTAACGCCAGCTTTGGAGTATTTTCATCTTTAGATAAGTTTTTCTTTGCGTATTCAATCTGCCTGCGTACATTTGCCGCACATCCTGCAGGATGCGCGTTTAAGCAGATATTGTTGCGAATCATTGGTTTTATTTGCATTTTTATTCTCCTAAAAAATTATTCTCCTGTAAGACACATCCACTCGGCTTCGGCTGCAAGCTCATCGCCGACATAAGCCTTTCCCCTTTGTTTAATCATTCTGGGTGAAATCCGTAAGTTTTCAATCTCGCAGCGGATTTCTTCTCCTGGCCGAACCTGGCGGCGGAACTTTACTTTATCAACAGTGGCGAAAAAGAAAAGAGTGCCTGGCTTAAATAAGCCTAATTTGCCTAACCCCGCGCCGCCTGACTGAGCCATTGTTTCAACAAGGATTACCCCCGGCACTACAGGATAGCCCGGAAAATGCCCTTTAAAAAAATATTCATCTTCCGCGAACACGCGCTTTGTTACAATTTTTTCTTTTGCCGCTTCCACAATTTCGTCAACAAATAAAAACGGTTCTCTGTGCGGCAGCAGGTTTTCAATTTCACTCATGTTAAATTCTCCGTAAAATCATTTTTCATATTTCTTAAACACAACTACGCCATTGTGCCCGCCGAAGCCAAGAGAGCCCGAAGCCGCGGCGTTTATTTCGCCGTACTGCGCTTTATTCGGCACATAATCCAGATCGCATTCAGGATCGGGATTATCAAGATTTATTGTCGGCGGAAAAAATCCGCCGCGGATTGCAAGAATGCAGGCGATGGCTTCAATGCCGCCGGCTGCGGCGACACAGTGACCGTGCATACTCTTTGTGCTTGATACCTTCATTTTATAAGCGTGATCGCCGAAGGCGATTTTGATCATTTTTGTTTCAGTCGGATCGTTTATTTCCGTTGAGGTGCCGTGGGCATTGTAATACTGAATGTCTTCCGGTTTAAGCTCAGCGTCCATAAGCGCTTTTTTTATGGCGCCCGCGCCGCCGCTGCCTGACGGATCGGGAGACGTTATGTGATACGCATCCGCTGAGCCGCCGTATCCTGCAAATTCAGCGTAAATTTCAGCGCCCCGCGCTTTTGCATGTTCTTCGCTCTCAAGAATTAATACCCCTGATCCTTCCGCAATTACAAAACCGTCGCGATCCGCGTCGAAAGGGCGGCTCGCTTTTTCAGGCTCACTGCATCTCTTGGTTGAGAGCGCTTTGAGCATCTGGAAACCGCCGATTGAAAAGGGGACAATCGCAGCTTCAGTGCCGCCTGCAATGACGACATCACAGCGGCTGTTTCGGATTAAATCCAGAGCCTGTCCCAAAGCGTCAGTGCCGGCGGCACAGGCTGTAATCTGCGTATACGCAAGACCCTTTACGCCGAAAATCATCGAGATATTTCCGGCAGCTTCGTTAGGGATCATCATGGGAACGGTTAAAGGAAGCATCCTCTTGGGACCGTCGTAAAAAAGTTTTTTATAGGATTCGCCTACTATATCAAACCCGCCGATACCGTTTCCCATTACGATGCCTGTTCTTTCCGCATTGCACCTAACAGGTCTTTTGCCTTCTGCGTTTGTTTCGCCCATAAGTCCTGCGCAGGTAAGCGCCTGCGCGGAGGCTGCCACCGCAAGCTGAGTAAAACGCGCCATCTTGCGCGCCTCTTTTTTGTCCATCCAAAGACCCGGATCAAAATCCTTAACCTCTCCGGCTATTGTTACGTCAAAACCTGCAGTGTCAAATGAAGTGATTGGACCAATGCCACTTTTTCCTGCCTTGAGTGAAGAGCAAAAATCTTCGACATTGTTTCCGATAGGGGAAATAACTCCCATTCCTGTTACTACAACTTTTCTTTTCATTTATGATAACGCTCCCTAGATAAACATTCCGCCGTCTACAGACAGCACCTGTCCTGTAATATAAGAAGAAGACTCCGATGCAAAAAAGAGGACAGCCTGCGCCACATCATCCTGCCTGCCTGTTCTCTTTAAAGGAATGGAATCGAGCATTTTTTTTCGCGCTTCTTCCGGTATCGCCGCCGTCATGTCAGAATCAATATAACCGGGAGCTATTGCATTAACCCGTACGCCCCTGCTTGCAACTTCCTGGGCAAGGCTCTTTGTTACTGCGATGAGTCCAGCCTTGCTTGCCGCGTAATTTGCCTGCCCGCCGTTACCATGAATCCCGACAACGCTGGACATATTAATTATTGACCCTGAACGTTTTCGGATCATGTCCCTTCCTACTGTCCGCGCAATAAGAAAGGCAGCTGTAAGATTTATATCTATTACTTTCTGCCAATCCTCCATGGACATTCTGAATGAAAGATTGTCTTTTGTAATTCCCGCATTGTTTACCAAAACATCAAAACCGCCTGATGTTTTAATCGCTTCTTCTATAACAGCTTCCACTTCATTGATTTTTCCAAGATCGGCGCTGATCCAGTGTAATTTACCTTCAGCCTTTTCAAGCCATGCGCTTAAATTCTCAGGCTCTTTTGAACCAAGCCCCCATACTTCCGCGCCTGCTTCCAGAAAACAGCCGGTAATAGCCTTGCCTATACCCCGACCTGCTCCTGTTATTAATGCTTTTTTTCCTTTTAATTCCAAAGCTTCACTCCTATAAATCAAATTTTTTACCGCAGTTTTATCACAAGTCCTGTATATCCTTTGCTGTTCCGGCAGGGTAAACTGGTATAACGCTTCCTGAATCTTTCCACAAACCCTGCAATACTTTACCAGGTCCAACTTCAAAACAGGCTTCAACGCCCAGTTCCGCGACAGCGGCTTCTTCCTCAACCCATCGCACCGGGCTTGTTATATGCAAAAGCGCAAGTTTCTTCGCTTCTTCGCCCGAAAAAATTTGTTTGCCCGTAACGTTTGAAAAAAGCGGGACTTTAGGATCGTTAAAAACAGTTTTCGCAAGTACAGGAGAAAAAACATCTGCAGCTTCTTTCATAAACGGCGAATGAAAGGGTCCTGCAACCTGCAAACGGATAAACCGCTTCGCACCCGCTTCCTTAAAACGGTTTTCCGCTTCCGCTAATGCCGCTGCCGATCCCGAAACGACAGTTTGTTTGGGTGAATTGATATTTGCCGCAAAAAGATCGGTTAATTTCCATTCGGCAATGAGAACTTCAACCTGCTCACAGGAAAGACCTGTTACAGCCGCCATACAAGGCGGTTCTTCACTGCGTTGACGTATACTCTCTGCGGCGGATTGCATCGCTTTACCGCGTTCATTGGTAAGACGAAAACAGTCTTCGATACTGATAACCCCTGCCTGATTTAAAGCGGGATATTCGCCTAAACTAAAACCTGCACATGCAAAGGGTAGAATATCCCGTTCACGAAGAAAGGCGGCGGCGGCTAAAGAAGCTGCGCTTATTGCAGTTTGAGATATATCAGTGCGTTTTAATGCCTCCGCATCAGAATCGCGGATTATAGTTATCATGTCTTTTTCAAGAATATCCGATGCAGCCTCAAAAACTTTTTTTGCTCCTTCTGAGACATCAAGTATATCCAGTCCCATACCCGGATACTGCGCTCCCTGACCCGGAAATAAAAAAACATTCTTTTTCATCAATCTGCTTACCACCTGATAAGATTTCCACCATAAGTGAGTCCTGAGCCAAAACCTACAGTCATAACAAGATCACCTTTTTCAAGAACGCCGGAACGATTAAGTTCATCCAAAGCTATGGGAATAGACGCTGAAGAAGTGTTGGCGTACTCTTCCAGATTAAGATAGAACTTTTCCTCCGGTATTTTCAGCCGTTTCCCGGCTGCCTGAACAATACGGGCATTTGCCTGATGCGGAACGATACGCTTCAAATCATCAATGCCGATACGCTCTTCATCCATTAACTTACTTATCGTTTCTGTCATGATCCCGACAGCAAAGTTATACACTGCCTGACCGTTCATGGTTAATTTCCCGCCTGAATCTATAGTTTCACCTTTTTTCCAGGGCTCTCTGCTTCCCCCTCGGCGGATAACAAGATTTTCCCAGCCCGAACCATCGGCTCCCAAAACAGTGCGCAATAAACCTCTGCTGCCGGTTTCATCCTGAACACAAGTTTTTTCCATCAATACCGCTCCGGCGCCGTCTCCAAAAAGAATACAGGTAGATCTGTCTTCCCAGTTTGCAATGCGTGAAAGCACCTCTGTCCCTATGACAAGCGCCCTCCTGCGTTTGGGATCAGCGTTTAAAAGTGCTGCAGCTGTCTCCAAACAATAAATAAAACTGGAACAGGCAACAGTAATATCCATAGCGGCTGCATTTTTCGCCTTCAGAATATGCTGAATTAAACATGCAGTTGCCGGACATCCGTTATAATCCTGGGTTGTAGTTCCTACAACAATTAAATCCAGCGTAAGCGCAAGTTCTGCTGTGTTTTTTTCCTTTACAACACCGCGTTCCATAGCCAGATTCAGCGCTTCCAGCCCTGCCGCCGCTCCCAGGTCGCTGGCTGCCGTTTTTTCATCTGCAATATGACGCGACCCAATTCCTGTATGAGACCGGATCCATTCATCACTTGTATCCAATGTTTTCGCAAGCTCATCATTTGTTATTTTTAGGACCGGTATTGACCGTCCTGTTCCAATTATTTCAACTGCCATTTAAATCCTCATTTATATGACAGGCAAGAACAAAGTACGGTTGCATCCAATATGACAAATATCGCAAAATTGTCATACTCAGAATATAACAAACAGGGAAAAAAAAGTCAAGAAACCTTTTATTTTTTCTGTCTTCCCATAAAAAATGAGGCGGAGAACCCTGCAAGCAGACATAAAACGGATACTATAATTCCGAAACCGTTTCCAAAACCTCCCGGGTATAAAACAATGACAGAGCCCGAGACAAGTCCCAGAACAGCGCTGTAGGTTTCTCGCGGCACTTTTGAAAGCAGGAAGCGTACAAAGGCTGCGCTTAATAAAAGTCCAAGCCCTGCGCCTAACGCTACAGGTATCAATAGCATAATATTCCCATCGGACACAGCTTTTAGAATAGACTGATACAACCCTATCACAAGAAGAAGGAATGAGCCTGAAATCCCGGGGATAATCATTGCGATAGCGGCAAGCGCTCCGCCGAGGGCAAACAAGCCAAAAATCCGCGGGGTAAATTCGGTGTAAATTACCGTTCCATCTCCGGGTTTTAATACCGCCATCAAAATCATAACCGCAATTCCCAAAATACAGAGAATTATTGACGGTACAGAAGGAATCGCAGAAGATTCATTTCGTACTTTGGAATATATAAGGGGGATACTGCCTGCGATAACGCCTATAAAGAACCAGTATGTCGGCACTTCATATATTTCAAATAACACTGTAAATATTTTACTTGCAAAGATAATTCCGGCGGCTCCGCCTGTTACCATAGGAAGCCAAAATATCCACGCCGCAAGCACTTTTTTTACATTCGGTACAATTACATTTATCAAACGGTCATAGACATTAAACACTACCGCCATTGTCCCGACTGAAAGACCTGGTATTACTGTTGTAATGCCTAAAACAAATCCAATTAATGATAATCTGACAATTTCCATAATAAACTTTCCTACCAAAGCTTCGCAGGGTATACGCCTGAGAAAGTAAGCTCATTGATTTTTTTTACCGCAGCTTCCCTGTCTTCTTTATACGTTACGCCAAACCAGCATGAATTCGCATTAAGCGCTTTAACCTTAATGATTCCCTGCTTTATAAAGCAATCTACCGCCATGGGAATAAAACATTCGCTTTTTATCCGCTCTTCCGCATCCGATTCAAATGTTTTAAGATAATCTTCGAAATATTTTTTAAATTCCGGCAGAATGCAGGGAGAAAATCCCCAGAAATTCATCGACACAGGCGTTTCTTCAGACAGTTCCCGGACTGAGCTGTCAGGAAAAGTATTAATTATCTTTCCGTCCTTTTTACCGATTGCGGTAAGCTCTTCAACACTGACAAGGAAATCTCCTTCTATTTTGCAGACACCGCGCGCGACTGTCCCCTGGGAACTGAGCGTTTTATCAAGTCTGTAAGGAACTATCGCAGGGGTTTCTGAATCCCTGCTTCGCAGATATTTTCCCATAACAGCGAATGCTTCTCTCCCGTAAAAATCATCGGCGTTAATTACCGTGAAAGGCGCGTCGATTTTATCCGCCGCGCAAAGCAGGGCGTGAGCTGTTCCCCATGGCTTTGTTCTTCCCGCTTTTTTTGCGGATGCATATATACAAGGAGGAATCAGGCTGTCCTGTTCCTGAAAAGCCAATTCATACTTTACTTTTGAACCAAGCCTTTCAAGAACCTGTTCTGTAAAATCTTTTTCTATATCGCGGCGGATAATAAAAACAAATTTTTCAAATCCGGATTGAACAGCGTCAAATACCGAATAATCAAGCAGCACTTCGCCGTTTTTACCGATTTTATCCATTTGTTTGAGACCGCCGTAACGGCTTCCCATTCCTGCTGCAAGCACTGCCAAAACAGGACCTTTCATATCTGCTCCTTATTATTTTTTGTTTTAATATATGTTATTACAGAAAAATTTTCAAAATTAACAATATTGTTTTTTGTCCAGTAAACCTCGTCAATTTCCGGGAAAAAAGCATCGCCGTCATAATTTCCCGGAATCAAAGTAAGATCGATTTTATTCGCTAGCGGCAGCGCCTGTTTATAAACTGATTCTCCGCCGCAGATAAAAATTTTTTTATAGTCTTCGCAAAATTCAATAGCGTCCTGAATTGAACTGAAATATTTCTCGTTTAAACAGTCTTCCGGTTTTCTTGTTCTTGAGATAACAATATTAAGCCTGCCCGGCAGGGGCTTTTTGGGAAGAAATTCCCATGTCTTTCTGCCCATGATGCACGGCCAGCCCATTGTCATCTCTTTAAAATGCGCAAGATTCCCCCTAATCGACCAAGGCATAATATTGTCCTTGCCGATTACTCTATTCTCCGCCATCGCCGCAATTAATATAATTTCCTGCAAATTACACCGCAATCTCGAATTTAATGGCAGGATGAGGGTTATAATTTTCAATGTCTGTATCATTGTAATGCCATTCAAAAATCGACGTGAAGTTATCTGTTTTTATTGACGGAAGCGGCCGCGGCTCACGCGCAAGCTGCTCGCGGATTGCATCAATATGGTTCACATAAATGTGTACATCGCCCAAAAAACCGATGAGTCTGCCCTCGCTCAAACCAACTTCTTTTGCAAGCAAATGCAGAAGACAGCCGTAACTTGCGATGTTAAACGGCAGCCCAAGGGCTGCATCTACGGAACGCTGGTTCCAAAGAAGGTTCAGTTTACCGCCGATAACCGTTACCTGAAAAGCGTAGTGACAGGGCGGAAGAGCCATTCGCGGAAGGTCAAGAGGATTCCATGCGCTGACGATCATTCGCCGGTTATCAGAGTCAGTTTTAAGGGTATGTACAAGCTGCCGAAGCTGATCAACGCCTCGTCCTTCAGGAGGGGTGTTATAAGAAGTGTACTTAGAGCCGAAATTACGCCACTGCCAGCCGTAAACAGGACCCAGTTCACGTTCACTCATCATTTTGACTTTGGTATCTTCATCGTTGCCGTAAGGAACAGCATCAGGACTGCACCATTCATCCCATATCGAATTTTTTTGCTCTTTCAGCCATTCCTTGTCGGTAATACCCCGGATAAAAAATTCAAGCTCCGATTTTACCATTTTAAAAGGAACTTTTTTTGTAGTTAAAAGAGGAAAACCGTCCGCCATATCATGTTCAAACATGACGCCGGCAATTGAAACAGCATCTATACCAGTACGGGTTGCCTTCCGAAAACCGTTATTAAGTATTTTTTCTACAATATCAAGATATGCTTTCATTTTACGATGTTTTTATTTTATACAGAGGCTTCGATACAGACAAGCCCTTGAGGGCAGATCTTAAAACCGGTAGTACAACATTCTGCAAATAGCGTATACTTTAATCATTATGGATATGAACCATTTAACATGGACAGAAGAAAGAAGAAAACAGGTTTTTAATTGCAGGGTGTTTTCCGTAAATGAATCTTATTGTAAATCCTCTAACCCTGAATCTAACATGAAAAAACCCATAGTTTTTTCTGTTATTGACGCAAAAGACTGGGCTATAGTGATCCCTGTCATTGAAAGTCCCAAGGGAAAACAATTTGTCATGGTATGGCAATGGCGGCACGGCGCTAAATCCCTGAGCCTGGAATTCCCCGGAGGCGTTTTCGAACCCGGTGAAAATCCTGAAGATGCCGCCGTTAGGGAACTACAGGAAGAAACCGGATACAAACCGGGGAAAATAAAAAAAATCGGGGAGTTTAGTCCTAACCCTGCAATAATGTCAAACAAAGTACATTTTTTTCTAGCAGAAGACTTAAGCTCAGGCAGGCAAAATCCAGATGAAGACGAATATGTTGAGGTAGCTCTTGTCAATCCTGAAGATGTAATAAAAGGAATGGGAAAAGAACCGTACATACACGCATTAATGGGTTCCGCGCTTGTTTTATATTTTAACGAAACACAATGAAAAAGTTATAATTCTTTTAACCTTTTTATTGCCATATCACAGTAATTTTTATCAATTTCGATGCCGATGAAACATCTGTTGTCAAAACACATACAAGCAGCCCCGGTTGTCCCGCTGCCGCTAAACGGATCCAATACAACGGCATTTTCACCTGTTGATGAAAGCACAATGCGTTTCAAAAGTTCAATCGGTTTTTGAGCAGGGTGTTTCCCGAATTTTTTTTCCTCATTTTTGGGAGAAGGCATGGACCAGACAGACCTCATTTGCGTATTTTCTTTTTTTAATTTATCTTCAGGGAAAAGTCCGTTTTTCATTTTTTCATAATTAAACGTATGTTTTGCGTTTTTATCCTTGCGCGCCCAAAGGAGAGTCTCATGTGATGCTGTAAAAAAACGGCAGCTTAAATTCGGAGGCGCGTTCGGCTTAAACCATATAATATCATTTAAAATGTGAAAATTGTTTTTTTGCAGAAGATAACCGCATTGATAAATGCTGTGATATGTGCCTGAAATCCAGATTGTACCTTCAGGCTTTAAAACACGGCGGCATGAGGAAATCCATTCGTTATGAAATAATGTATCTTCTTCAAAACCGCCGCTTTTATCCCACTCTCCCTTGTTTACATTTACCATCTTTCCGTTTTGGCAGGTAATGCCGTTGTTCGAAAGCATATAAGGAGGGTCGGCAAAAATCATATCTATGGAATTTTCAGGTAGAGAAGGCAGTACTTCAAGGCAATCTCCGTTAAAAAGCGCGGCTCTTTCTGATCTGAATAAAGGAATAAAATCATTAAGACAGCCGGAAATTATTTCAGAAAAAAGCATAATCAATTCATATTAAGTCTTTGGTTTTGAATCAATTGTGATTTTTACTTCCACGATTCTCTGTTTATTGACTTTTAACACCTTGATTGTCAGGTAATTCCAGGTGAACACTTCTCCTGTGTGCGGAAGCCTTCCCAGGCTTTCCATGCACCAGTTTGCGATGGTTGTTTCGGGAAGCGGAGCTTGTTTTTCAGATACACTGTCAATATCATTTTCCTTTATGCAAACAGCATCCAGCATATCCTTGAAATGAACGCTGCCAAGCGCCAAAAAACTTCCGTCTGCGTTCTTTTTAACGGCTTCCACCACATTGTCGTGTTCATCCCAGATTTCACCTACAAGCTCTTCTACAATATCTTCTATGGTGACAATTCCCAGAGTGCCGCCGTGTTCGTCCACAACTACTGCCATGTGCGACTTTTTTTCCTGCAATGTTTTCAAGAGCTTTGCTATTTTAATTGATTTTGGAATAAAAACCGCAGGTTTAACAATCTGATCTATTGTTTTAAGCCCTTTCATTACTTCATGATAAAAATCCTTTAAAAGAATAATGCCTTTAATATTATCGATTGTATCCTGAAAAACAGGCAGCCGTGAAAAATCTGTTTCAATAAATTTCTTGTCAATTTCTTCAGTGCCGGCAGCCAGAGATACCGCCTCAACATCAATACGCGGCGTAAAAATCTCTGAGACTTTTAAATCGTCAAATCCGATTACCTGACGTATCATCTGCTCTTCCTGTATATTGATGCCGCCTTCCTGGCGGACTTCTTCAACATACGTTAAAAGCTCGCCTTCTGTTGTTGAACGGTTGCCTTTAACCGGAAAAACAATCATAAGTATTTTTTTCCAGCCGCTGATTAATATATTTACGGGCGTTAAAACAAACATAAAAAAACGTAAAAGGGGGGCGTTCCTGATAGCAGTTAACTCAGGAGTTTCCTTAGCAAGGGCTTTTGGAGAAATATCGCCGATAACCAGAACAAGTATCGTCATTATCAAGGTGGCAATGCTTACGCCCTTCTGTCCAAACAGATCTATAAAGAGAGCCGCCGCAAGCGCTGAAGCCGCGATATTTACAACATTGTTGCCGATTAACACTGTGGATAAAAGTTTATCGTACATTTCAAGCATTTTTAAAACCAGCCGCGCTCTCTTGCTTTTTACGGCAAGATTTTTCAGCTTAATTCTGTTTAAAGTTGAAAAAGCCATTTCGCATGAAGAAAAAAAAGTAGACATACACAGCAGAACGATTAGAGAAATTATTATAAAAGTATAATATGAGTCCGAATAATCCATAAATTAAAAGGCGCCGATCAGAATCGAACTGATGCATCGCGGTTTTGCAGACCGCTCCCTTACCGCTTGGGTACGGCGCCGGATATCCCAAAAACTAAAGGATATTGAGGCAAATGTCAAGATGCCGCGTAAAGGGCTTCCGGCAATCACTGCAGAGGATTCCACGAGGGAAGATCAAAATCAATCTCTTCGTTTATTTCATCTTCTTCCGGAATGAATCTAATAGCAGTATCGGGAATAACAGCCGGATCGGTTTGATTTCTTTCCGGAATACTGTTCACAGGCGGATTTGTTACAGGCGGACCGTCATCCAAAAAAGGATTATTGCGCGACGGCGTTCTTTGCGCTCTTGTGTTTGAATTATTCCGGGTCGCAGGCGTTCTTGAAGGCTGGTTATAATTTTGCTGGATTGTATTCTGCTGAGGGCTTTGCTGCGGAATATTCTGCAATTCCAGCAGTAAGTCAAGCGGCAATTGCGGCATTGGAAGGGAATCTAAAAAAGCCGCCTGATCAAAATCGCCCAGTTGAAAAATATTAACAGGTACCCTGTTCTGGAAATTTGACGCTCCGTGAATCTCGCAGTACTGACTTGGCTGTGTTCCTTCAAGGAACGGAAGCGTCACTTCTCCTTCATTACACGCGGATGTTCTTAAAAGACCTGATTTTGTACAAACCGATACATCAATAATGCCGGAAGACGGTCTTGTAAACCCCCTGCGCGGAAGACCCCTGTGAATTTCTCGGAAAAAATCTCCCCATACAGGACCTGCCAATGTAGCGCCTGTAAGTTCAACACCCAAAGAATTACCGGGTCTGTCAAAACCAAACCAAACCGCTGTTGTATAATAAGGACTGTATCCTACTACCCAGGCATCAGCCCAGTTCTGCGTAGTTCCTGTTTTTCCGGCTACAGGAAGTTTATATGATCCGTTTTCGTCCCTGTAAGTAAATTTGGATCCCCAGCCGGCGCCAATAGAAAGAGAACCTTCATCAACAACCTTTTCCATTATTTTTGTCATGATGTAGGCATTTTGAGGACTGACAACCTGAATATTATTTCCCATACTGCGGTGCTTCTGCCTTACTTCTCTTTCAATATCAAATACAACTCTCCCGTTTCTGTCTTCTATGGAGCGTATTGCTATTGGCGTAACAGCACGTCCCTGATTGGCAAAAACAGCGTATGCTCTTGCCATTTTCAGGGGTGAGGAGGAGATAATGCCAAGTCCCAGCGGATAAACTCTCGGAAAAGTCCGCCTGATTTGCGCGCTTCCTGTAATATCCAAAAGAGCTGCGGATCTGTCTATAGTTGCGTCAAAACCGATTGTATCAAGTATTTTTAATGACGGCACATTCATTGACTGAGCCAGCGCATTGTAAAACAATGTGGAACCTTTCCATTCGCCGCGGAAGTTCAGAGGAATATAAGGGGTTCCGTCTTCGTTGTGGAACACCATGGGAACATCGTAAATCATGGTAGCGGCTGTATATTTCCGGCTGTCAATTGCCGCCGAATAATAAAGCGGTTTAAATGAAGATCCCGGCTGAATGTTACCCTGCGTTGCGCGTATAAGCTGATTTGATTCATCAAATTTGGAGCCGCCTACAATGGCTGTAATATAACCTGTATCGTTTTCTATTGAAATAAGCGCGCCTTCCACTACATTGCGCTCGGCGTTTGCCCTCATCTGCGCGAAACCAAGACCTGTAATATCTTTTAATTCAGGGATACCGAATGTTATAGCTGCCATGTCTATTACAGGATTTATGGTTCTTGTGTAACGTGACATCGCTCTTGTTTCATTTTGCCCTGATGCGGCAGCGCGAATATCCGTCAGATCAAAACTCAGAGTAAGAAGATCAACAATAGGTATATAAGTCCGTTCCGCCTGAACTATGCTTCTTCCCCTTGATCTTATAAATTCCCTGTTGGCTCTTTCAAGCCCTTCCGCCATAAATTTTTCCGCAGCTTCCTGATGACGAAGATCCAAAGTGGTGTGCACGACATATCCGTCACGGTAATAATCTCTGGTGCCGTACATAAGCACATCCAACTCGCGGCGCACATATTCGCTGAACCACGGCGCTTTGTCTTCGCGTGTAAGATATGCGGAAAGAGCAGGTCTTGTATAATCGAAATTTTCCCAGAAGTGAGAGTATGAAGCTTCCGCTTCATCTTTATCCGCATAACCAAATTCAATCATTCGTTCAAGTACAAAATGCTGCCTGTTCATGGCCAGATTCGGATTTCTTAAAGGATCAAAACGGTTAGGACCGGAAAGCAGAACAGCAAGAACCGCAGCTTCAGCAAGAGAAACATCTTTTGCGCTGCGGCCGAAGAAATATTTGCTTGCTGTTTCAACGCCGTAAGTGCCGGGACCCATGGGCATATAATTCAGGTAGATTTCAAGAATTTCATTTTTGGTATAACGGCGTTCCATTTGAAAAGCCCACCAAAGTTCTTTTATCTTCCTTTTGATTGTCTTTTCAGTTCTGTCGGTATAAAGCCAGCCTGCTACCTGCTGGGTAATGGTAGAACCGCCGCCCAATCCCCTGTTTGTCAGCTGCCCCCATGCGGCACGGGCAATGGCGCGGATACTGAAACCGCGGTGATTGTAAAAATCCGGATCTTCGCGCGCGAGGACTGCATGAATCAAATGTCTCGGTAATTCGCTTAATGCCACAAGCTCGCGTTTTTCATCAGAAGCAAATTCGGTTACAAGTTCTCCGTTTATATCCAGTATTCTGGTCGGCAAAGCCGGCGCGAATTCAATAAAATTTTCCTGATTTCTTATATTCGCAGTCATTGCCAGAGACAACCCAAGGGCAATACCGATAACTATTACAAATAATATGGTAAAAGCGGCGATTAATCTGACAGCCAGAGCGGAAAGAAAACCATTCCCGCTGTAATAACCCATGTATAAAGAGTAAATAACATATGTTTTTCAGTCAAGTATTTATAGCCCAGCTTGTTTTCAGGCTCTTCTAATGGATTTTCCTGCGTAATTTTTTAATTTCAAAAAAAATCAGAAAACTTGTAATCAAAAAGGAAAAACCGTCCGCTACAGGAGCGGCTGCAATCACACCCCAAAGACCCCAAACCCTGCCGAAAATGAGTATACACGGTATTAAAGCGATGCACTGCCTGAGCATGGAAAGAAAAATTGATATTTTGGGACGGCCTGTTACTACAAAAAAATTGGTGGAAATTACCTGAAAACCGCTTAGCGGAAGCAGAAGCATCATTGTCCTCATGGCTCTTGGAGCGAATTCCATCAGCGCAGGACTGCCGTCAGGAGCGAAAATTCTTACAAGCTGAACAGGGAAAATCATGACGACTGTAAACCCGAAAACGCAAATCAACGTGCCTGCGGCAATGGCTCCCAGATATGCGCGTAACACACGGTCGAATTTCTGGGCTCCGTAGTTAAACCCAAGTATCGGCTGCGCTCCCTGATTAATGCCGAAAACGGGCATCAGTATCAGCATAAGAATCGCGCCGAAAATATTCATTCCGGAAAGAGCGATATCTCCGCCGTTTTCCACCCTAAGAGCGGCGGCTCCATACCAGCCCATGCTCATATTATTTAAAAGCTGCACTGCGGACATCAAAAACTGAAGGAGAAACTGGGCTGAGCCAAAAGCCATAATCTGCAGGATAATGGCAATCTCCGGTTTGAAAATACGGGGTTTCAGTTTTACAATCGCTTTCCTGCTCATTGCAAAAAACAGAATATAAACAGTAACAATAAATTGAGAAACAACTGTCGCCCATGCTGCGCCTTCAACTCCCCATTGGAACACAAGAATAAAAAGTGCGTCAAAAATAATATTAAGAACCGCTCCAAGGATCATTCCTATCATGGTAATTTTCGGGAACCCCTGCGCTCTTGTACAGTGAGAAAGGCCGAAACTTAACATGGAAAAAACTGTTCCGTACAACGTTATGCGAAAATATTCACGGGCGAAAGCAAGCGCTTCGCTTCCTTTCGCGGCTCCCATAACCGAAAGAATATTGTCCAAAAATAAAAGCCCAAGGAAGGTCATAAGGATGCCGGCGCCTATCAGCAGAAAAAAACAGTGGTTTATCGCTTTTTCAGCCTCATGCCTTTTTCCCTGCCCAAGCCGCATGGAAATCATATTTGCGGCTCCAATGCCGAAAAGCATTGAAAAAGCAAGACCGATTGTCATCATCGGCAAAACAAGCGAAATTCCGCCAAGGGCAATTTCATTCACAGCATGACCGATAAAAATCCTGTCTACAATATTGTAAAGGGCATTAACTACCATCCCTGTTATGGCGGGAATGGAAAATTTAAAAAGAAGGCTTGCTATGGAATCTGTTCCCAGTCTGTTTGCTGCGTCCGGTTTTTGCTGCATATATTAAGTGTTTCATTTTTATTAATAATTGTAAACAGCCGGTATTTAAGTTATGTTTAAAAGATTTTTTGTTTTTTATAACGGAAAATGTTTAAGTTTTTTGAACACATCCTAATATCTGATTTTAATCGCCCAGATTCGCATCTGCTGCGCAGCCCAGTGCACAATTAAAAGGCAAAGGCAATTATAGGTACAAAGCTCATTATCAATGACAGCTTCCGAGAGAACAGATTTAATAATGCCTGAACTTCTGAAAAATTCATCGGGTAGCGATAAAATCCAGCTGGAAAACCTTTCTCCGTTTCTGTTTTCAATATATTCCTTAACTACATCATGAAAACTATTAATATGAGTATCAATTTCATGATGCGGGGTTATTGTTTTTCCCTTTTTCTTTCCGATAGTGGTTTTGCAATATTCCAGGGCTGATTCCACTTCATCGGCGCAAAGAGTGGCAGTTAGAGAATTATCCGCGACATATTTTACAAGCACAGGATAAAACTGGCGCTGCGTACCAAGAATAGTAGCCATGGCAAGCACCGATTCATCCCTAAGATACAGATACGGTCCCGCTTTTTTTAAAATTTCAAGTAAACAAAAAAGCGAATCCGCCTGACGGTACATCCCCAAGGCTTCAGATCCCATAATCTTAAGCCTCGGATTTTCAGTACCCAAAATAATCCTTTCAATCTCAGGACGGAATTCTTCATCTTTTAATTTCGCAAGGGCAATCATTGTTTCACCTGCAAGCATATAATCGGAAGAAGAAGCAAATTTCCTCAGAAGGGGTATGGCGGCTTTACAGCCGTGCTTTCCAAGAATACGGGCGGAAATATAGGCTGTTGTGTATTGATGGCTGCTCATATCGTCAATCAAAGCTTTTTCCGCTCTTTCATTCAAATGTTTTAATTTCTCAAGCGCTCTTATTGATTCAAGGCGTGTAGCAAGCCGGGGAGAACGGGTCCTTTCCAAAAGACCGTTAATCGCAAGATGAGATGGAGTGTCATGCAATGCTTCAAGAAGAATTTCTTCTTCGCGGGAATCTTCCGCTTTATTTAATTTATCAAGAAGACTTATAGCCCTAAGATCCCTGAAAGAGAAAATTACTTCAAGCGCGCCTGTCAGCGGGAGCGAGCCAAGAGACGTCATATTTTTTTGCATCGCAAGAGCAATTATTGCCGCAATAATCAGAATGCCAAAAAGGATTTTAAAAGATACAAAAGGAGAAAATCCAAGCAGCAGTAATAAATCCAGAAGAAGTCCTGCAAAGAATGAACCTGCGGCTCCCGCAGCGCCGAATACAAAAAAATAAATAATACCGAGATCAAGCATTTTTTCTTTCGGAATTAACGCCAGAAAATAAGTCTGGGCAATTCCCTCCGATCCCAGGAAGCCGAAGTTCAGCATAAAAAACATAAAGACCATGAAAAGAATTGTACCTGTCATATTTACAACCGCTGACGCGGGAAATAAAACAACCGGTATCATGCAGACAAGACCTATAATTACGCAAACAAGGAAAAGAGGTTTTGCTCCAAGACGGTCTACAAGAAATTTTACGCTTAATCCTGCCATTAAAAACCCAAGACCGCCGAAAACAGCGTAAAGCGATATTAAACCATCGTTATGAGAAAATACTTCACGGGCATAAACAACAACAAATGTACGCGAAACGCCGGAAACAAGAACTACAAGAAACAGGATGAACATAAAATGTCTTAAGGAATCCTGTGAAAAAACATCTTTAAAAATTGCAAGAAGGTTCATGTTTTGCCTGTTTTTTTCACTAGGAGGTTCCGGAACTTTTTTTATCACACAGCCGCTTATTACCCCGGTAACAACGCCCGCAATCAGCAGAATGGAAAAAATAAAAATTGGCGGCTCTGCGCCAAGCACCATCGCAATCAGAAAACTGCCGAACATTCCTATCGCGCTGTTAATAATTTGGATCTGCGTCATGTAACTGCCCCTGTCGGGACCCGAAGCCAATTCGCTTAAAACAGGATTATTCCCTATCATTCCAATTCCTCGGAAAATATGGAAAGAAAAAACCCCAAGAAGGATAAAAAGCAGCGCCAAATTCCTGTACCCCGCATAATCTAGAAACGGCGCAATTACCGCGAATATCATACCAAGAGATCGTAAAATCCATGTAACGCTGAAAATTCCTATTATTGAGAAACGTCTTGTTAGCAGTTTGCCGATAGGCAGCAAAAACAAAGCTACATAAAATGACGCGCTTAAGATTCCAATATAAGTCGGAGAAGCTCCCAATCGCAGCGCAAAGAGAGTGATAATAATTCCTACAAGCAAATTCCACGAAATTGCATTAAAAACATTAAAATAGTTATATACTTCGCGCGCTTTTCGCAGCCGGTAGGGTGATAAGCCGGAAACCATATATTTAATTTAACAATCCGCAAAGTAAAAAACAAGTAGATTTGCCGGCAAGGGTTTAAAAATCTAAGAGAGCGGCAAGAGTCAGACAGCTTTTAACAGTATAAAAATTAATCGTTTAACGGTTTTTCTTTCTTAACTACTTCCCATTGAGTCGCAAGCATTCCTGCAAGCATGAAGGCGAAACCCAAAAGCGACCATGGTCCGACTTTTTCAGAAAGCAGCAATACTCCGCCAAGCGCGGCAAAACAGCCTTCAAAACACAAAATAATTACAGCATGGGCCGGAGGCGCATCACGCTGCGCAATTACCTGAAGCGTATAAGCAATCCCTACAGAACAAAGACCGCCGTAAAGAATGGGGATCAGCGCCTGTACCGGAAATGAAATAATTCCGTCTTTAACCGCCGAAACAAGAACAGGAAACGGCTGCCATGCAAAAAGACCCGCGTCCAGCAGGGAGGGATCAATACTTTCAACCGCCCCGCCTATAATAGGTTCCGCAAAAAAAGCGCCTAACATTGATAAAATACCGCACACTGCAAACTGCCCTGAAGAAAGTTCCAGCGGATCAATCGAAGAGTCCTTTTTTCTCTGCATTAAAAAGTCAATAAGAAGTACATGCGCAGCCCAAAAAAATGTGCTAATAATGATAATTATATCGCCGGGATTTATTGAAGGACTGCCTGCAACACTAATAAAATAAAGACCAACAAATGTCAGAACTGAACCAATCCATGTTACAGGACCGGTTTTTCTTCCCATAAAAATTCCAAAAAAAGGAGTCAGTACTACATAAAGACCTGTAATAAAGCCGGCATTTCCCGCAGAAGTAAAAATAATTCCAAATTGCTGAAGTATGACCGCGGTAAAAAGACACCCTCCTGCCGCAAGAGAAGCAAGCAGCAAATTCTTCGGCAAAACCGTTAACGAGAGTGAATGTTTTCGTCTGAATAAAATAAAAGGGAATAAAAAAAGACTCCCCATAATAAAACGAATACCGTTAAACGCAAAAGGACCTACATGCTCCATCCCCGAACGCTGGGCAACAAAGCCAAATCCCCAAACAGCGGCAGTTATGAGAAGAAGAATGTCAGCTCGCAGCGCACGACTGTTCATTATTGTTATTGGAATTAAAGCTTAATTTTCTTCTCTAATCAAGGCTTCCATGAAACCGGCGCTTCTCAATTTCTCGGCAGTTAATTGCACATCAGATCCTCTCACGCCGGCAAGCACCACCCTGAAAAATTCACCGCTCTGACCGTCCACATATCGTTCATATGCCGGATTCAATCCTGCATTTTTTGTCTTTTCAAACGCATCAACTGCATTTCTAGCATTTTTAAAAGAACCGACCTGAAGCCTGTATGTCTTATTCGGGATAATATTAATTTCAGGGATTAGTTTTATCTGGTTTGGCGCCTGCTCAACAATGGATGGTAAAGTATATAAAGATGCAACCTCATGTTGTTTGATTTCCGCAATAACATTTGATTGAGTGGTATTATTAACCGGAGTTATATTTATTAAGGGAGTATTGGAAACCTGCTCAGTAACAGGAGCGGATATAACAATACGGGAAACGCTTTCAACCGAAACAGGAGCTGTACCTGTCGATATCATATCAAGCTGTTCTGCAGCCGCTCTTGAAATATCGATAATTCTTGCCGGAACAAAAGGTCCTCGATCGTTAATTCTGACTGTAACTTTTCTGTTATTATGCTGATTGGTTACAATAACCATCGTTCCGAAAGGTAAGCTTGGATGAGCGGCAGTTAACTGCGATGAATTGAATATCTCTCCTGAAGCTGTAGGACGACCTTCATATTCCCTGCCGTACCATGAAGCAATTCCCTCCTGCCGGAATATCGCTGATTCCTGAGCGTTTAAATATTCAGGAATAAGGAAAATGGTTACAAGTAATATTGATAATCCAAAAATTTTCTTTTTCATATTGTAAATATCGGCAAAAGTTTATTTAAAATTAAAAAACGCGGTAAAAAAAGCGAAAAATAGAGGTTTATTCACTTTGCTGCGAAACAATATCTTTGGCTTTCTCAAGAAAATCCACTACATTCTCTTCGGAAGCTCTCATTTCAATAACCTCTTTTGATAATTCCGAAGAGATGGTTTCAAGCGTACTCATTTCTTTATATATAAATTCACCTTTATCATGAATTAAAACGGAACCATTCTGCACTTCTTTACTTGTCGTCTGAACCAGTTCCAAATCTTTTAGAACTTTGGTTCCGTCATCGGCGTGTTCTTCGACAGCCCTATTTACTTCGCCGAACGAAATTCCCATTTGTTTAATACCGGAGAAAATTTTATCCATTGAATCAACTGTGATATTCGAAGCATTGCTGATTTGCTCAATAACTGATGTCATCTTTTTTATTTCCGCAGAAATTGCATCCGATTCTTTTGTTGAAAGCTCAGCGAGTTTACGCACTTCTCCCGCGACTACCGCAAAACCTTTGCCGGTTTCTCCCGCATGCGCGGCTTCGATGGCGGCATTCATTGCAAGAATGTTTGTCTGACCTGCAATCCCCGCAATTGTTTTATTTGCATTCGCCAAAGCATGAGACTGCTGTTCTATTAATTTTATATCTTCAGATAATTTAACAAGCATTTTATGTCCCGATTCTGAAGACTGCATAAGCGTATCCGCTGTTTTTCTTGTATCCATGGCAATCGATCGCACAGCATCAACATTGGCAACCATCTCCTGAATTGCCGTTGATGATTTTGCAATTGAATCAGCCTGCGAATGAACAATATCTTTAAATGAGCCGACCTGTTTATAAATATCAAACGCGCATCCTGAAGCGCTCTGCATGGATTTCATCTGAGTGCCGACTTTTTTTTCCATTTCATCAACATGCTTTCTGATATTTTCTATCGCATCAAAAGATTCAAATACAACATCGTTAAGCTTTTTATTTTTATCTACTGTTTGCGAAAGATGTTTTCTGTTTGTTTCATCCATCTGATTTCTGAGCACAGTTTCAGCTTCTATCATCGAATAGAAAAGATTGAGCCTGCGCTTGCTTGCTAAACCTGTAATTGTACTTGTAATTAATATTCCCAAAAAACGAAACGCTTCATAGAATAAAGGAAAACGCACAGGATATTCTACGCCCTCAAACGAAAAAGTATGAGGCAAATCCAGAACATCTTTATTAAAGATAAGAACAAGAAGATATGTAAAACTCGCGTAATAGCCTGACCAATAAGCGCATTTTGGACTATACCTGCACGAACCGCCGACTATCAGTATCGAATAAAAAAGCGCCCTATAAGAAAGAAACGGAAGAGGCGGCGACAAGGTCACATAAGTGCATCCAACCCAGATAATCGCGCTAATAAGAGTCATATCAATCGTGATAGTGATATATTTAAACCAGTCATGGAGAGATTTTTGCCTGCGCACATATACAAACAAAAAAATCGAATAAAATAAAAGCAGAGCAGTAACAATGTGAGCGCGCCATGGAATCCATGGAGAGCCGCCCAAAACTCTGATTACGGCAACGCCTGTCGTACTGACGGTAAAAATGATACCCATCATAAGCCTGACATTACTTATGAGCTTTTCACCGCCATGCTCATCCGTCTTAATTCGCGCATTAATTTGTTCAACAGTCATGATTCAATCCAAGTGTATTATGTTAAGATACTTTTTATATCGGCGTATGTATTATTTTATAAAGCAAACAACTCTTTTACACAAAAAAAGAGTCTAACCACTTAGTAGTCAGACTCTTTGTAAAATTAAAAAAAAGCTTGGCAACGACCTACTTTCCCACACCTTAGAGATGTAGTATCATCGGCGCAGAAGGGCTTAACTTCCGTGTTCGGAAAGGGAACGGGTGTGCCACCTTCGCCAAAATCACCAAGCAATAATGCTAAAATCAACCA
>Ga0209755_10001716_pt1 | contig 32894 bp, 30 predicted proteins | sample TergutCo191P1_FD_187301 | JGI IMG/M metagenome (GOLD analysis project Ga0209755, IMG submission 187301) | Cornitermes sp. P1 segment gut microbial communities from Petit-Saut dam, French Guiana - Co191P1 (SPAdes) (version 2) | ecosystem: Host-associated > Arthropoda: Insects > Digestive system... | reverse complement strand
ATTTCTTATCCGTGCGGTGAGGCAATTTTAATAGGTAGCAGCCACCATACTGTTTATTAAAGAATTAATAGTCCGCGGATTAAACGGATTTTTAAAACAAATCCTAACTTAATTCGTGAAAATCTGTGTAATCCGTGGACTATATAAAAATATAAATTTTAAAGGAGAGCAACCATGAAAATAAACCTAATAACCCTAATCCCGCTAATCATACTTCTGATTAGCTGCGCGGGAAGCGCGAAACCGGCGGAAAGCTCCGGTGGTATGACGCTGGATCAGGCGCTTCATGAAGCTGCCAAACGCATTGACGAACGGATTGCTGCCGGATCGAAAATCGCCCCGCTAAATTTCAATTCACCTCACGATAAATTTTCAGGCTATGTGCTGGATGAATTGACGGCAAACCTTGTTGAAAGCCGCAAGCTTACTATCGTTGACAGAAAGGAAGTAGACCTGATTCGCGGAGAATTTGACTTTCAGTTTTCAGGCGAAGTTGGAGATGATTCCATGCAGGAGCTAGGTCGTATGCTCGGAGCGCAGGCAATTATTTCCGGCTCTGTTACCGACATGGGAGACTTTTACCGTATCGTGATTCGTGTGTTGAATGTGCAAAACGCTTCGGTTGAAGTACAGTATCGGGCTAATATTTTAAACGATAGAATTGTTGCTGCATTAATGACAGGCGGAAGATCAGAAAGTGCACCGCACCGGACTTCTGCTGTTGCAAGAGCAGATACGACAGCGCGTACTCCTTCTCAATCTGCGCCTGCTTCATCTACTGCCGCTCCTGTGTACGCTCCGGCTGCCCATACATCGGTTCCGCAATCCGCGACTCATGCTGCCCCTCATTCAATCGCCATTGAAGTAACAGCTAAAACCGCAGGCAAGCTGTTTTTTCAAAACAAGGAAGTTGCGACTCTGTGGGATAACGAAACTCATGTTATACCCATTGATGGACCCGGAACTTACACTGTAAAGATGGTATTTTCCGATCGCGAGGAAACACGTTCAGTTGTCATTAACACAAGAGGAACAACCAAGTTGAGTTTTGGCGGAACATACACTGTAGGACAGCCCGGTCCTGCCGGAGGCTTGGTATTTTTTGACAAAGGTTCGTATTCGGATGGATGGCGTTATCTTGAGGCGGCTTCTGTTGATATTTCAGGAACTGCGGAGTGGGGTGCAAATGAAAGAGACATAGGACGAACGAACACGGGAAGAGGATCAGGTAGACGCAACACACAAATAATTATTGAAGCATTGAGAGATACCGGTGAAACGGGTCGAGCAGCGCAAATTGCACAAGAAATCAGACAAGGCGGATATGATGATTGGTTTTTACCAAGTAGGGATGAGTTAAATCTTATGTATGAAAATCTCAAGCAGAAAGGATTGGGTAGGTTCCAGAATGGTCAGTATTGGACTTCTTCTGAGGCTTCTGCTAACCAAGCATGGTTTCAAAACTTTAGTGATGGTACTACTGGAAATTCTCTTGGTCTTTTTCCATGGAGTCCCTCTAAACATGGAACATTTTATGTTCGTCCTATTCGTCAATTTTAAATAAATACTGGATACGTACTATCAATTGCTTTTTCTTAATGTTGTTGCTGGTAACGCTATGATGAGTGATCAAAACCATAGAAACTGCTTTTGATGATAATAAGGAAGATTTAATGGCAGAAAAAGATATTGAACAACTCGGAAAAGAAATTCGTCAGAAAATAAAAAAATATTCCACTTGTATCTCTTCTGGATGGGGTCATATCGTTGGTTTGAAAACAGACGGTACTGTTGTCGCTGTTGGAAATAATGATTTTGGTCAATGTAATGTTAGCGAATGGCGTGGTATTGCATCTGTTTATGCTGTGTCTGAACATACAATCGGTTTGAAAACAAACGGTACCGTTGTCGCTGTTGGAGATAATGATAATGGTCAATGTGATGTTGATGATTGGAGTGGTATTACCGCGATTAGTGCTCATTCATATTTTACGGTTGGTTTGAAATCAGACACTACAGTTGTTGCAGTTGGAATTGGAGATAAAACTAAAAGTATCATTAGCGCTTGGAAGGATATTATAGAAATAACTGTCGGAAATGATCATATTGTTGGTTTAAAAACAGACGGAACTGTTGTTGCAGCTGGAAAAAATGATTATGGTCAGTGTAATGCTAACGATTGGCGTGATATTATCGCAGTTTACACAGGATATGATTATACAGTCGGCTTGAAAGCAGACGGTACAGTTGTTGCTGTTGGAATTTATGAAGAAGAGCTGCGTACTATTTGGCATGATATTGTCGCAATTTTTACAAAAAATGATTTTTATCCAATCGGTTTAAAAACAGACGGCACTGTTGATATTGTCAGAAAAAATGAAACAGGTCAAAACAATATCAGCAATTGGAGTGAAATTACTGCATTAACTACATGCTTTGAGAAAGTTGTTGGTTTGAAAGCGGACGGTTCGGTTGTTGCGGTTATGAATAATGATATAGGACAATGTAATGTTAATGACTGGAATGATATTGCTTCGGTTGTAACTGATACATATCATACAGTTGGAATAAAAAAAGACGGAACAGTTGTTATTGCCGGAGATAATACAAAAGGACAGTGTAATATCAGCAATTGGTGTAATATCGTATCTGTGATTTTTTACAATATGACGCATACAATTGGCTTAAAATCGGATGGTACCGTTGTTGCGGTTGGTGATAAAAAAAAAGATAATGATGTTAGAAGCTGGAACGATATGTCCGCAATTTCCAGTGAATTTGGTCGCATAATGGGTTTAAAAGAAGACGGCAGTGTCGTTTATATTGGAATAGATGTATTTGGCGAATGTAGTGTTAGCAGTTGGAGTAACATTGCTGCAATTTACCTTGGCTCTTCTTGTACAATCGGTTTAAAAAAAGACGGTACGGTTGTTGCTGTTGGAGTAAATTGTAATGGAGAATGTAACGTAAGTGACTGGCATGATGTTATAAATGTTGCAACAGGAAGCATTTACACTGTTGGTTTAATGAAAGATGGTACAGTTATCGCTGTTGGAAAAAATGATTTTGGTCAGTGTAATGTAAATGATTGGCATGATATTATTGCAATTTCCGCCAGAATCGATCATACAGTAGGCTTGAAAAAAGACGGTACAGTTATCGCTGTTGGAAAGAATGATAAAGGTCAATGTAATGTCAGCGAATGGTACGACATTGCTGCGATTGCCGCCGGAAATAGCCACACTATCGGCTTAAAAACAGACGGCACAGTTGTTGCTGTTGGAGATATTGAATATGCTCAAAGTTTTATTAGTAATTGGCGTGATATTATTTCTATTTCCACCGAGTTATATCATACAGTTGGTTTAAAATCTGACGGTACTGTTGTTGCGGTTAGGAATAAAGATAACGGTCAATACAACCTAAACGATTGGCATGATATAGTTTTTATTTCTACAAGCAATGGTTATACAGTCGGTTTAAAAGCGAATGGTACTGTTGTTACTGATGGTTATGATAAAGATCAGTGCTGTACCAACGAATGGCAAAACATCGGTTTTATTGATAAGGAAATTATTTAAATGAAAATCAAACTAATAAAAATCACAATTTTTCTCTGCATCATTTTTCTCATCCCCTCCTGCGCAATAACCTCTAAAACAAACACAAGAGAACTTGAAAATAAAGGTTCATCCATAGGCGTTTCTGCGCCGGACTGGATCAAAATTTATCTTTCAAAGGGAATCTCAGGATTACAATCTCTTAATCAATATAAAGATAAATATTGCTTCGTAGGCGAAGAATCAGGAGTGAACCGGCAATTTGTTATTTCATGGGCGGACTCTGCGAGCACACAACAGCGCATTGCGTCATTTTTACGAATAAATATCGCAAGCAGATATGAAGCCGCTGTCACCGGTACATCGCAATCATCAGGCTTGCAGGAAGGCGCGGTAAATTCATCAAGTTATAGGCAGGAAATTAATAATATAATTAACGCTGTAGTAAATGTCAGCTATTCAGGAGCGCAGAGAGAAGCGGACTGGTGGAGTTTGTACCGGCGTACCGATCCTGACAGCGGAACAATCAACAATGAATATACAGCGTGGGTGTTATACACAATTCCTAAAGAAGAATTGAACCGTCAGCTTGCTTTCGCTCTTGGAAACAGTGTGTCAAGAGATTCAGCGTTATACGACATCACAATAGCGCTTGCGCGGGATATATTATTACAAGGTTATGATGAAAAAGAATTACAAAACGCGGCTTCTATTCAAAGAACAGCTTCAAATAATTATGATCCACCTGGCACTATTACAGCGCGCGGAATCGAAGAAATAGATCTTATTGATGAATATGTTGTAGGAAGAGAAGTAGCCGCGTTTATTCTTTCTAAATATCAAATTTATAACGGCAATCCTTCGCTTACTTATTATCTAAACCAAATTTTATATACATTGGTAATAAACTCTCCAAAACCCGCTGCGTATAACGGCTATTACATTGGGATACTGGAGAGCGATTCATTCAACGCGTTCGCGACTCCGGGCGGTCATATTTTTATAACACGCGGACTAATTGCTTCGGCAAAATCAGAAGACGCAATAGCGGCTCTTATTGCACACGAACTTGCGCATATTCAACTGCGGCACGGAATGAGGGCAATAAGGTCAAACCGCGATACACAAGATTGGGTTAGTCAATTTATGTTTTCCGGAGGACAGGCAATTGCAGATAGAATCAACGCTGGTTTTTCTCAAACTCAGGAATTTGACGCTGATATTTCGGCTTTAAGTTTGCTTATCGAAGCAGGGTATAATCCTCATAGCTTAATTGATATACTTCAGGAATTGGAAAAATTTCAAGGCAGCGGAATTATGAAGGATTTTAATTCGACGCATCCAAGCCCAACAAGCCGCCTTGTAAACGTAAAAGTTGCCGCTGCGCGTTATATGAATATTACCGATAACAGCCGGCATAGACAAAGACGTTTTGAGGCGGTTGTTAGGTAAACAATTTTACCTCAATACAGCCAAGATCCCAAAAACCACACTTCCCCCTTCATTTTTATTCATTAAAATGTTAAACTGTCCTATGGCTTCAAATATCAAACCATCAATCGATCTGCTGATAAACAATATCAGAAACTTGATCTCTGTAGACGCGAAAAAACTTGAATACATCATTGCCGCGCAGATAGCGGGCGGTCATGTAATTCTTGCGGATTCTCACGGTGTGGGAAAAACATCACTTGCGCGGGCGCTTGCTCAATCGATCCGCTGGCGTCCCGAGGATTTAGCTTCGGACGGCAATGTCCAAATGGAAGGCTTTTGCCGTATTCAATGTACGGTAGATCTTCTGCCGCAGGATATTCTCGGCTTCAACCGTTTTATCGGACAGTCGGGCGAAATGATTTTTAATAAGGGACCTGTGTTCGCGCACTTTGTGTTATGTGACGAGATCAACCTGCTGACTCCGAAAACGCAGGGAAGTTTTTTCCAGGTGATGGAAGAACAGAGCGTAACTATCGAAGGTAAACTCTATCATTTAAAAGATCCTTTCTTTATTATCGCGACGATGAATCTGAAAGGCGTTCATCTTTTTCCGCTGCCGACACCTCAGCTCGATCGTTTTATGATCAGGCTTTCTCTTGGTTATCCTTCCGCCGAAGATGAAACGGCGATTATTAATCGTCACGGAAGAATCGACGCGTGGAATAATTTTAAAAGCGTTATTGACAGCGCCGATTTAATCCGCTGGAAAAAAATGGTTGATGAAGTTCAGATGCATCCCGATGTGACTGCCTACATTGTGAACAGCGTCCGCGCGACAAGACAGCATCCCGATATTGAAACACCCGCAAGTCCGCGCGCCGGCGTTCGTATCTCGCGGCTTGCCCGTTCTCTTGCTCTCTGCCGCGGCATGGATTATGTTACTGTCGATATCGTAAAAGAAATTTATTTACACGCGATGGCTCACAGAATAATAACGCGCGATCCTTCTATACCGCCGGAAACTCCGCTGCTTAGCATTTTGAATTCGGTGCCTGTTGAGCCGAAGCGGGATTAACGATGCGGCGTTTTTGGCGAAAGCGGCGTATACTGCTTCAACTTGACTCTGTCAAGAAGTCAAGCGTTATTACGCCGTTTGGCGGCGTTGTTATTTTTGCCGCTTTTTTTATTTTGATCCGATCTCTTGTTACGCGCAATTCTTACGAAATTGTTTTGGTTTCCGCGGTTCTGCTTCTCATGCTTGTGTTATGCGTCATCGGCGTATGGAAATCGCGCAAGCTTAAAACTATTGAAGCAGGCTGGAAAACCCCCTCTCCGATTACAGCTGGTTTTAATAATGCCGAATCTAAAGATGATGCAAAAAATCCGCGCGCAGCTTTAACCTCGCGCGTTAACGTTTCGCAAGTAACGGGACTTGACGGAAATATTCCTTTATTTTATCGTCTGCATTTTCTTGTTGAAGGGCGTTTTTTTCCGTGCGGAGACCATGCCGATACATCAAACGATTGTGTAACTGTCGACGACAGCGCAGCCGTTGGAGACCGCGCCGCCATTGACGGCGGCTGTCCTGTGTTAGTTGAAACTTCTGTGCCGCGAAAAGAAACATCCGCGCAATTTTTATTTGACTTTCCGATGTCAGGTATTTTTCACGGAGAAGGAAATTGCAAGTTATGCGACATTTTCGGATTTTTCTCATTTTCATGCGGACAGCCTCAGCCAAAAACTATAAATATAAGAAGCGCTCCCTGCTTCGGAAAAAAAGTTCACATTAGCGCGCAATCCGGCGCCGAAGACAAACGCAGCAAACCTTCCGTCGATGAAGAACGTTATTACATGCGCGAATACACTCCAGGCGACAGGTTACGCGACATAAACTGGAAAAGCTCTGACAGAATCGATACGCTCATTACGCGCATTTCAACGGACACGCAGGAAAGGATTAGCCGCATCGAAGTGCATTTCCGCAATTATTGCCAAAACGCGGCAAAAAAAGAACACTGCTCTTTGGAAGCTCTTTGGCTTCTGGATCGGGCTAAAGCGCGGCTGACTTATTTTTTGCGCAGCATTAAAGAACAGAATTCTTCTTTTATATTTGATGTCCGCGCGGCGCAGGGTAGTTGGGAAATAGAAGATGATGAAGATCTTGACACATTCCTCGAAGAACTTGCCGGTTTATCGTTTATGCCGCCTAAGATCGAAACCGCAGCCGCGCCTAACACCGGCGATTTATACGTGTTTTCAACAGCCTGCGATACAGGATTGCAAAGTTTTTTATTAGTATGTAATCCGCGTCCTGTTACATTGTTTCTTTCGCAAAAACCTGAATTATCTGCCGCGAATACGCGAACAGAAGAGAATGAAATACTCCGGTTTAACGATTTTATTTCTAAAGGCTGTACGCCGCCTCTGTCATGGTTCAAAAAAAGCATACAACCGTTGGGTGTCAATATCGGCAAGATGGAAACCAATTATGCGGAGATAAAGTTATGAAACATACAAAATCTTCTGTCATTCTATTTTCGCTAAGATTATTTTTATATTTAAGCGTATTAACTCTTGTTGCCGCGCATCCGGGAATCGCCGTTTCTTTTGATCGTATCGGCATTATACAATGGTTTATAATAATCCCTTTAATGGCGTTGCTTGCTTTTCTTCCTGTTCTTGCGCGTAACAACCGTAAAAAATTAATTATTACACCTATTGTTTTATTAGTACTTTCAATAATCGCAAGCGGTTTCAGTTTTGGATTATTTATACCTTTTATCGCGGGCGTTATAAGTTTTATTTTTACATATTTATTATTTCCTCAGTATACTTCCGTAAACAATACTTTAACCGCGAACACTGCCGCGGCTGTGAGATCGCCATGGGCAAAAATCACAGGGATTGAACCATTCATTCTTGTATGGATTTGTCTGCGTCTTCTCTCTCTTTCAAGATCCGGGGAAGAAATCGCGGAACAAAGCGTCGTTCTAACGCCGTTTATTCTTGTGTGGACTGCAGTAGTTTTTATTGCGCACAGCGCGGTAATTTATTTATGCCTGTATCCAAAAAGCTATACAGGAGTCTGGAAGGAAGGCTTAGCCGTTATAATTTCATCGATCGCGGTTTTAATCATCATGCTTATCATACTTCCTCCCGATTTTGTGCGTAACACGATCATTTCTAATTTGCTCACTGAAAGAATTCCGGAAAAAGTCAAACCATCGGATCTTGATCGCGGAATAACAAAAAGAGGAAACGGACGAAGAACATTGCCTCAAGGAGAAGGCAGGCAATCTGAATTGCGCGGACTTTCCGAATACGATTGGAACGGAAGAGGCGGAGACTCCGGAGAAAATCGCCAGTACATGGTAAAAATTGTCGCTTCGGTAAGAGAGCCTGTGTATATGGGAAATGTTTTCCGGGGACAGTTCGATCCGGTAAAAGGATTTGTTTTAAGTTATCAGGAGAACTTAAACGAATTAGTTAATCAAAGATTTTTTGTCACATGGTTTGATTATAATCCGGAAACCGATCGCGGAAGAGAAAGACAGGAAGTTTTTTCTCTTTCGACATTACGTCAAAAATATTTGCCGTACCGCCCTGTTGAAATAGATCCGACAATTCTCAGTGAAAATACAGGACCTCTTCGTTATATTCATCAGGTTGAGTCGAGCACACATTTGGGAGATCCTTTAATGTTGATTCATTCTCCTTCGCGCGATTTCACTAACCGCGAAAAATCGGTGTTGTCTCACTATCTGGAAATTTCTCTTGACACTGAGGAAAAAGATAAATTTACGAATTATTTAAATGACGCGCTGCGCTCATGGCGGAATAACCGCGAATCAATTATAAAAAACGATCCTTATCTGCGGGAAATATTTTCTTCGAAACAATCACAGGAAAGCCCGATATCATCAAGTAATAATGAACATCTTGAAAAAATAATCGCCATACTCACAAGTTTCAGCAAATATCAATATAACCTTAATCCTGATGATGATTATTCGATTGAAGCGTTGAAAAACTTTTTATTCAACGCGGCGGAAGGCGATTGCGTTGAATTTTCAAACACGCTTGCCCTTCTTGGACGGCTTGCGGGAATTCCTTCGCGTGTTGTAACAGGCTATCTCGCGGCGGAAGGTCTGCAAACTCAGGCGCATCTTCGCGGACTTGCCGCGTTACGCGCAAAAATTCCTGTTCTTCAGCAATTTCCTTTTGATCACCTTTACATGGTAACAAATATTCACAGCCATTCATGGACGCAATTTTTTATTCCCGATTACGGCTGGCTTGACTTTGAATCGACAGCGTTTTCAAAACCGCCCGAAGGTATGGGTGATTTCAATAATTGGGATGTCGTAATTCCGTTACTCGACGAAAACAGAACCTTTTCACAAATAAGAAAGTTTCCGTGGCGGGCGGTAGGCAGAACCGTTCTCATTCTTGTCATCACGGCGATTATTTTGGCGTATGCCCTTCGTTACGGACGCGAACTTGCTCTGTATATCGGCGCTCAACGCGGCGGCAGACAAGGCGCGCGTTTCCTCTATTTATTGTTACTTGCCCGATTAGCCGCGGACGGCAAACCGATCAAACCAGCTTCAAAAACAGCGCACGAATACTCGGAGTTATTTCCTGAATCAACCGCGAACCAGCGCGAATCAACGCGAACAGGCTTCAAAATTTTTGCCGATATTTATTCTGAGATTCGCTGGCGCGAGTTCTCTGATTACTCAGATATTGATGAACGATTTCAATTATTGAAGCAGGAATATAAAAATATATTAGAAAAAACCAAAACTAAAGGACTTCATAGATGTTTTGTTCGTATTCTGAGCTTAAGGGGATTAGCGTATTTATGATAAAAAATAAAAAATTAATATTCCTCTGCGTCTCTGCGCCTTTGCGTTTCTGCGAGAAATTTTTTGTAATTACCCTCTTACTTTTTACAATTACTTTTACTTCATGTTCGCGTAACACTGACTGGATTCAATTCCGCGGCGAGGGCGGACGCGGCGTAAGCAATTCACGAATCACCGTACCGCTCGGGCTGCGCTGGAAAATCAACCTTCAATCCGGCGATGAAAAGATTCGATCGCTAAATCCGCCTGTTGTAATCGGCAACACAATTTATTTTGGTTCTGACGACGGTAATTTTTACGCGCTGGATGTCGAGAGCGGTTATATGAGATGGGTGTTTAAGAGCGGCGCGGAAATCAATTCCGTTCCGGCTGCCGATAAAGAGCAGATTTATTTCGGCAGCAAAGACGGAAAACTATACGCTTTGTCGCTCGAAACCGGCGAGGTGAATTGGACATTCCAAACAAGAAGTCAGATTAATTCGCAGGTATCGCGGTACGGCGATTATATTATCTTTGTCGGAGACGCGGACGCGGTTTATTTTCTTTCACCTAACGGAGATGAAGTTTTTAATTTATATAATCCGGGATGGTACAATTATACCTTTCTTATGTCAGATGATGTGATGTACATGGCTCCCGGTTCCAGAACATCGTTAGTCGGACCTTATGATATTAAAAAACGTGAATTTCTCTGGTATCTTTCTTTTCATGAAATTGGCGCGACATGGTATTCATTTTCGGCAGTCCGCGGAGATCTTTTGTATTTTGGAACGGCGGATTTATACGGCGGAATTGATCTTGGTTATCACGCGTATAATCGTCATACGGGAAAAGTTATCTGGCGTCAAAACCGCGACGGGATTATTAATTACACATCTCACGAGGACGTTATACGCTATCTGTTAAGAAACTATGAAATACTGGATTTTCTCGCTCCGACGGTATGGAGGGATTTGGTAATTTTCACAGGCGGTGACTGCGCCGCGCGCGCTTTTGACGCGAATAACGGAAGACTTCGCTGGGAAAAAGTTTTTGATATTCCGGTAAGTTCGCCTCCGACAATCGCGGCAGGCAGAGTATATTTCGGTCTTCTCGGAGATGATTATAATCCTTCGCAGCTTGTCTGTATTTCAGCGCGCGACGGCAGATTGTTATGGAAGATGGAAACCGAAGGATCGATTTTATCGGCGCCTGTTATCGCGGGAAAAAGAGTTATTTTCGGAACGGATAAAAGCGTTTTCTATGTTTTAGAGCAGGTTTTTTAATTAAATATAAACTTTACTATTTTTCGTATATAATGTTAAAATGAAATCATGAAAACACTTGCGGAAGAAAGATATTCCAGACTCGGACCAAGAGTAGTAAAAACTTTTAAAGAAAGATCATTTGACGCGTTTTATTTTGACGAGCCGGCGGATGCTCTCGAAAAAATTGTTTCACTGATACCAAAAGAACATATTGTATCGTGGGGCGGTTCAAAAACGATGATCGATCTTGGAGTGCAGGAACGCCTTGAAAAAGACGGTTTCGATCTTTTAGACAGAGATAAAGCCGCGTCTCCGGCAGAACGGATGGATAAAATGCGCAAAGCTTTGTTATGCGACACTTTTCTCTCAGGCACAAACGCGATCAGCGAAGACGGATGGCTTGTAAATATCGACGGCTACGGCAACCGAGTTGCCGCGATGATCTTCGGTCCCAAACAGGTAATAATAGCGGCAGGCATGAACAAAGTTGTAAAAACATATAAGGACGCCCTGAGCCGCGCGAGAAATGTCGCGGCTCCGTTAAATATTCAGCGTTTTCCGCAGCTAAAAACGCCCTGCGGCGAAACCGGCACATGCGCCGACTGCCTCAGCAGTGATACAATCTGCTCATACTTTGTTTCAATACGTTTTTGTAAACCTGCGGATCGTATAAAAATAATATTAGTAGGAAAAGATTTAGGCTTGTAATAAAAATTTATCACGCAAAGGCGCAGAGATTCTTTTGCGCCTTCGCGTGAACTTCTTTTTCTGACCTAAGCCGCGTTGATCAATATAGCTCTCTTCTGCGCTTCCGCTCTCTTTTTAATTTCAAGGCGAAGTACTCCGTTCTTAAAAGCCGCGTTTACGGTTTCAGGATTCGCGTTTTGCGGCAGCTTAAAAGATCTGCTGAAAGAAGAAATCCGGCGTTCTTTGATTAAATAGACACCCGCGTCATCAACCTTGTTCTCCTCAATCGGTTCTTCTTTTGAAACGATAATGAGATTCGTTCCGTCCATATGTACATCGATGTTTTTTTCATCGTAACCGGGCAATTCCATTTCAAGAATGTAAGAACCCTCGTTTTCGCGGACATCAACAGCGGGCATGTGATTAAAAATTCTCGTAGCGGGTGGCAGCAAAGAGTCCAGAGACTCAAGGCAGTTGTCGAACTCATTCATAATGTTTTGAATGGTGTTTGGGCGATAAAAAGTTATCGTTTTCATATTTTTCTCCTGTCCTATGGGATTGTTCGGAACATTGTTCTATTGAACTTTATTCGATCGGAACTATGTTCCGGGCGGAATTATACGGTTCAACGAACCGTCACAGCTAAAGCAGTGTCACAGCTAAAGCAGCGTCCCCCTTTCGGCGGGTACTTCCGCTCCTCCTCATCGACATATATATTAGAGCAAAAAACGTGCCAAGCAAAAATATGACAATTTTTAACCTCGATTTTCGTAACAAATTACCAAAAAGGTGGCTGCCACCATTTTATAACATTTTTACTATAACTATTAGTTATATATTTAGTGATACATACAGCCTCTTTTCTGCCTTTTTGGAAAAAATGACACAGAGGGAGAAAATATTAACATATTTTGTGTCATTATGATACAAATAACATATTCATCTTATACTTAATTGTTTATATTTTTACGTTTCGAATTTCGCCTTTATCGCTAATGCCATAAAAATCAACTTTTAATTCGCGGTCATCAGCGCATTCGATAAGCGCGAATGTCGCGCCTATTCTGCTGCGCGGCCGGCTTACGCTGCCGGGATTGATTAAATATATATCGTCAGTTTTTATATAATGAGGAACATGGCTGTGTCCGGTTAACACGACATTCGCGTTGTTGGCGCGCGCCGCAGAAGCAAGCGCGTTACTGCCGCCGGAGTAATATCGATGCCCATGACAAATAAAATATTTATAACCGGAAAAATCAAAAAGAGCGGTGTCAGGTTCATGGCTAAAATAATCGTTATTTCCTCTGACTATTGCCCAGTTGCATAAAAATCCGGTTTCATTTAATGCAGGATGAATGTCATCAACACCGTCACCAAGAAACGCGGCGGCGCAAATTGCGCCGTTTGGAGGAGTTCTTTCCTGCGCCCATTTAAAAACAGTCTTTAAAGCTTTTATACTGCCGTGTGAATCAGAAATAACTAAAAGTTTTTTATTTTCCATTACCTATACTGACAATATTAGTTATTACTTCTTAAAGTAGAATTTCGTCTTGAGTTTACAAAGCGGGAGAAGTCGTTTATATTTTTTACGCTGATTCTGTCAGGATAAATTTCCACGCGCCTCTGATTAACAAAATGTCCCAGAGTATCTCTTACTTCGTTGACGCTCATTCCCGCCCAGTGAGCTACGCCTTCGACAGTGGTTTTAAATTCTCTTCTTTCGCTGTTTTTATCTATATCGGGCTGAGTTTCGTCTAACATCAGAAATACATCCGCGATTTTTGTCTGCGCGTCGGGAAGAGTTAAAATCATAAATCGTCTTTTTGAATCATAAATACGCTTACAAAACATCTTTAATAATTTAAGCGCGATCTGCGGATTTCCCAATAACAGAATTTCAAAATTCTGCGAATTAAATTCCAACACCCTTACTTCATCAAGAGCTACAGCGGTTGCCGAACGAGGCGAATTTTCCAAAATTGCCATTTCGCCGAACATTTCGGAAGGCTGAAGTATATCCAGAGTTCTTTCGATATCTCCGGCAAGTTTTACAAGCTGCACTCTGCCCGATTGTATCAGATAAAAAGTGTCACCTAACTCAAACTCGGAAAAAATGATCTCTCCCTTTTGAAATGTGCGTGAAAATCTGCCAAACGCAGCCAAATCCATAGCCATTTTACGCTCCTTCCTGCACTTTGGTTACGAGTACATTCAACGCTCTTTTTGCTTTTATGATTGCGCTGTCATCTTCGCTGCCGCCGATAGAAATAATTTTCTTGTAGAAAGCCGCGGCTTGATCCTGTCTGCCGAGTTTTTCATTGCATTGTCCCATGATATACATTGTTTCTTTAAAATCGGGATGTTTCGGATATTTTGTCAGCATATTGGTGTAGTACCTGATACATTCTTCACATTTATCAAGAAGATACATGCAGCGTCCGATTTCAAAAGTGCTTTTCGCTGTCCATCCCGGATCGGAGTTCTCGTCTACAATCTTTTTAAACGCAATAAACGCTTCCTGATATTTACCCTGCGATACAAGGCTTACGCCGTCAGAAAACGCCTTAGACGTACCGCTTCCGATATCCGTTATCGCCGCGGCTGAAGAAGCATTATCGGAAACGCCCGGACCCTTGTTATCTCCGAAACGCACGAGAGAGTTTTCGGCAATCTCAAGATTTTTTGTAGCTTGCAGCGCGTTTTTTCCCGAAGGATAAAATGTCAGATAACGGCTGAAAACATGTTTAGCCTGCGAAAATCTTTTATTTTTAAGATAAAATTCCCCGACATTAAAGAGACCGTCCGCGGGCTCCTGTTCTTCCTTCGCCATTACCTTGGAAACCTGTTTATGAACGCGCCGCATCTGATTGGAAAAAACTTTTAACATCTTCAGAATGATTCTTGTATTTGCCTGCGCAAAAGCCTCAAATTCAGACACTGTAAAAATCATTACGGTTGTATCGGACAGAGCCATTGCGTTTTCTTCTCTCGCGTAACGTCCCAACGCGGACTTAACGCCGAAGAACTCACCGGGCTGCACAGCGTCTTTTACGTCGATTCCCGTTTCAATATCCTGATAAACAAGACTTATCTTTCCTGTTTGCAAAATATATATTTTATCCGCAGGGTCGCCTTTAAAATAAATCAAAGAACCTGAACGGTATTGCGCTGGTTTGGGCATTATTTTCCTTCCTTCTTTTGCGTGTGCTCAGGCTCAAAAGGAAGGTAATCAAGCTTCTTTTCAAAACCAACTCTTTGTCTTACTTCACTGTAAAGACCGGACGGGTCGCCCTTAACAAACATTGTTTTGCCGCCGGTTTTAATTTGCGTATAACCTTCAGGCAGTTTACCGTTAAAAATATCGATAAAACGCATATCTCCGTAAATAGGAGTTCCCGCGAGAATTAAAAGTTCTATATCTTTCATTCCGGCGTTTACAAGATTTTCGTAAGGACAATCATTCTTTGCCTTCATCACAAGAATGTCACCTAACTTTCCTTCTTCCAGAGATCCGATTTTGTCCTGCATCCAAAAAGCTTTTGCGGAATTAATTGTCACCATCTCGAATATTTTTTTCGCGGGAAGATCTTCCCCGTAAAGATTACGGTAGAGTTCTCTGTCAAATTTTATTTCTTCAAGAAGATTCGCGGAGCCTGTCGCGGAAGAATCCGTTCCTATCGTAACATTTACTCCAGCTTTGATCATTTTGCGCACTTTGGCTGTTACATTAAACATAAACATATTGGAAAAACCGCACCACGAAACGCTTGCTCCCGCTTTCGCGACTTTTAAAATATCATCATCACTAAAAGAAATACAGTGAATAAAAAGACAATGATTATCAAGTATTTTTTTACTTTCCAGCATATCAACACTGTTCATCGCTTCATGTTCAAAACCTTCGGAAAGATGAGTGATAAAAGGCCATGAATTTTTTACGGCTTTCGCGTGTTCAATTTCGATTCCTTCTCCCCATTTTAAATCATACGAAACACATTCATGCGCAAGTCCGTAATTTTGAATCGCCCTGATCGGCAAAGTAGGTAAAATTTGACTGTTTAAGTTATGAGGAAAATGATCGTTTACTGTCGTTACGCCTGAAAAAATACATTTATAACCCGACAGAGCGTAAAGTTCTTCTCTGCTTAAATTAGATCTTTCCTGAAAAGTTTTAGAAGCTTTTAAATCTTTATCCCATGGCAGCCATGTCAGATAAAAACTTCCTTTTTTGGGACCGACAGGCGGACGGTAATTTCCCTGCAAGTGGTCATGGGTATTTATAAGAGAAGGATAGACGAAGGATTTTTCCTTCAAATCGATTTTTACATATGCGCTGTTCGCGCTCTTACCGTCCCCAGAAATTATCTTCCCGTCTTTAACTCCCAAACCGCCGGTATGCGCTTTTTTTTCCGGAGAGACGATGACTCCGTTTTCCAAGACATACTCTAACACTTGCAAACCGTCCTTATTAATATTATAAAAGTTTAAGCATGAATGATCAACGATCAGTTTCCAGCTTTAATTCATGAATCTTCCTATTATTATCGGTAAATTTGTGTATAAAACGGCAATAATTTGATACAATATTCACGATGGTCGATTTACACACACATTCAAATGTCTCTGATGGAGAACTAAGCCCAGCAAAATTGATAGATGAAGCCGCAAAAATAGGGCTTCGGGGCATTGCTCTTACCGATCATGATTCGATAAACGGGATTGAAAGCGCAAAATTGTCGGCGCAGAAATACGAAAATTTCATTTTTATCCCGGGAATCGAGATAAATATCAACTGGATAGGCGGAAAAGCATCTCACGGAGCGCCCGGACTCGGTCCAGGAGGCGAATTTCACCTTCTTGGTTTGGGAATTCACAGCCCGACACCGGCTTTTATAAACGCGATTGACGGATTATTCCGCCGCCGTGAGAAAAGAAACCGAGAAATCCTCGATAGAATGCACGAATTCAGCATAGAAGCGACATGGGAAGAATTATTATCATTCTCCGGCGGTCACGCAGTCGGTCGACCGCACTTCGCCGCCCTTTTGATCAAACACAAAGTCGTAAAAAACGTAAATCAGGCGTTTGCCCGTTATCTCGGTGTCGGAAAACCTCTTTATATACCGAAAGACGGGCTCGCTTTTGAAGAAGCTGTTGCTCTAATACGAGCATCCGGCGGTATTCCGGTTTTAGCTCATCCCATCTCGCTATATGTCGCGTGGGGTCGTTTGCCGGAACTCATCAAAGTATTAAAGGACATGGGGTTGATGGGTCTTGAAGCATGGCATCCCACAGCAAAAAGAAGCGCCTGTCATCGTTTAGAGCTGCTCGGCAAATCACTGGAGTTGTACATCACCGAAGGCAGCGATTACCACGGCGCTCTCCGCCCCGACCGAAAACTTGGATATTCAGGTAAGGGCAGAAAAATCAGCGATACAATACTGGAAGCAATACCGGAGTTGTTTATAAACACTTACTGATCCACTCCGTATCTGCTCCGGTGTTCGCTTAGGAATATCGCTGTAATCGATCGGTCTGTCTTTTAGAGTTTCCAACTCCGCAAATAATCCTCATGATGATTTTTTTCAATACGTATGTAAATACACGATAAATCTATACAGTCATAATGTCCCATGGATCCTCCCCTAACCGCCGGTACTGTACTGCTTCTAAAATATGTTCTGTTTCGATGATGTCCTTGCTTTCAAGGTCTGCGATTGTTCGCGCTACCCGCAAAACCCCGTGATATGCCCTGCCGGAAAGCCCCAGTTTCGCGACAGCGGCGTGAAAAGCGTTCTCTGCCTTATCATTCATCGGACATAAAACATTGATTTTACCGGACGGAAGCATAGCGTTGCGGCGGATTCCGGTTTCTTTGAAACGATCCCGTTGAATATCAACTGCTGACCGGACACGATGAGCAATATCGATCGATCTTTCGTTTAAATAAGCGTTTTTTCCTTCGGCTGCATGAGAAACAAAAGCCGCGCTGTTGGAGACAGAGCTATGCCTGCTCATTTCTTCGATTTTAGGCGGAAGTACAGCTACTCTCATTTCTACACGATCGAGCAGCGCGCCGCCGAATCTGCGCCAGTAACGGTTGATCTCTTCGGGTGAGCAGAAACACACACAGTTTTGAATTGCGCCGCCGCTTTCGCGTTTTCCGAGCCTGCCGCAGGGACAGGCGTTAGCTGTCATTAAAAGTTGAAATTCCGCGGGGAGGCGCACGGTCCCATCCGCTCTGACAATGCTGATCACTCTGTCTTCCAACGGCTCGCGGAGAGCCTGCAGCACGTTGATCCTGAACTCCGGCGCTTCGTCAAGAAAAAGCGCGCCGAAATGAGCGAGACTGATTTCTCCCGGGCGCGGAATTCTGCCGCCCCCGAGAATCCCTTCCGCGCTGGCTGTGTGGTGCGGAGCGCGAAAAGGCGCTCTTGTGATGAGGCGGTCGATAAACCGGTGTGTGTTACCTGCTTCTTTGGATGCGCTTGATTTTTTTGAAGCGAACACCTCTTCAGAAGTGAAATCACTGCCAATTGAAAGAGGACCTGCCAAACTGTAAAGGCGGGTCACTTCGACCGCCTCATCCGCGGTTAACGGAGCCATTATCGTCGGGAGCCGTCTAGCAAGCATTGTCTTTCCGGCGCCGGGCGGTCCGAACGCAAGTACGTTATGTCCTCCGGCGGCGGCTATTTCCAAAACACGTTTGTAAATTTCCTGTCCGTTTACGTCGGCAAAATCACCCGGAAAATCTCCGGTAATATTTGATAAGCCGCCGCAGGAATTTTCCTCCGTTGTGATCAGTGACGCAGGCAGCTCGCCTTTTTCTTCTCTGATAAAAAGCGCATGCACTGCGCCTTGCAAAGTTTCCGCTGCCGAAAATCTCGCGCCTTTTTTTGATAAACTTCCCGAAGAAGCCAGTATAGCCGCTTCTCCCGCATTTTCCGCCGGCACGATAAATTCAGTTATGCCTTCGGATAGCCCCGCCGCGATCGCGGCAAGCACTCCGCGCACAGGACGAATCTTGCCGGAAAGTTCAAGTTCGCCCATTACCAGCAGCTCTCCCGAAATCGGCGCGATTCCCGCCGCGGACATCACCGAAAGCGCAATCGCCAAATCAAGCGCCGCGCCTTCTTTTTTTAATCCCGCCGGCGCGAGATTAATCAATATCCTGTCCAAAGGAAAAGTAAACCCTGAATTTCTGAACGCCGCCCGCACTCTTTCCCGCGCTTCCCTGACCGCGCCTTCCGCAAGCCCCGTAATATCAATGCCGGGAATACCCCTTCGTATATCCGTCTCAACCCGAATAATGATTCCGCCCGCCCCATAGGGCATATAAGCCATAACACCCATAAAAACTCCTTGCACAAACTTTTTTTAATGTCATTTGTACAGGTATATATGGGTGCGCAGATGCGTGGCGCTTGCTCGAAAATAAAAAAAATTGAAAATTTTATTTACATAGACATTCTAAGTAACTAACGTTTTTTTGTGCCCGATAAGGAAAATGCGAAGCGTTTTACAGGTGTAAAAAAATATGGTGGAATGAGGCGTGGGAATGGCTTTAGCCATGACCTAGTAGTATGTAACAACTAAAACTTAACGAGGGAACGAAAGAAGATTTCTCGCAGAGACGCAGAGCTCGCAGAGATGTTATTCGTAATCTTCGCCTCAAATTCCAGAAAAACATTATAATTTCATGAGATTAAGAAAATATTTCTAACTAAGCGTATTCCTCCGCGTTCTTTGCGTTCTCCGCGCCTCCGCGAGAGTCATTCTTTCAACCCCACGTTTTTTTGTGTCATTTGAAAAAAACAGAACACTAGCCGAATGGAAACTAAAATACCCGAACAGGGTATTTTGCAGTAATCGTTTGTTATATGCAGTTGCGCTATTTTATATACTCTTTTAATTCTTTAATATTTTCTAATTCTTTCATTAATTCTTGAATTGAATTTCTTTTGTAAAATCACTAATATCATTTATACAATTTACAATATCTATAAGAAATGATAAATCATTTTCATTAAGCTGCATATATTATTTCTCGACTTTCTAATATTTTATTTTTTCTTATAGGATTTTTTAATGATTCTTTTTCAACAACATCAACTTCTCTTCCAAGTATAGTTTTAAATTCATTTTCTAATTCAATAATATCAAATAATGTTATTCTTGAATTTAATGTAAAGGAAACAAGAATATCCACATCACTTTTATCAGTAAAATCATCCCTTATTGATGAACCAAATATTGATAATTCACTAATAAAGTACTTTTTACATATTTTTATTACATCATTATATTCGAGGAAAATACCATTTTTGTGTAATTTTTCTAATGTTTCCATAAAAATACTCTGTTACATTCAATATAAATTATTAATTAATAATAATCAAGTTAAAATTTGATATATTTTATAGCGTATGATTTTTCATACACCTAGTGCAATTGCACATAACATTCTAAGTAACTGACGTTTTTTTGTGCCCGATAAGGAAAACGCGAAGCGTTTTACGGGTGTAAAAAAATGTGGTGGAATGAGGCGTGGGAGCTTTTAGGCGACCTAGTAGAATGTAATAACTAAAACTTAACGAGGGAACGAAAGAAGATTTCTCGCAGAGACGCAGAGCTCGCAGAGATGTTATTCGCAATCTTTGCCTCAAATTCTAGAAAAACATTATAATTTCATGAGATTAAGAAAATATTTCTAACTAAGCGTATTCCTCCGCGTTCTTTGCGTTCTCCGCGTCTCCGCGAGAGTCATTCTTTCAACCCCACGTTTTTTTTGTGTCATTTGAAAAAAACAGAACACTAGCCGAATGGAAACTAAAATACCCGAACAGGGTATTTTGCAGTTACTGTTTGTTGAATCTGCAGAAAAAGTTAGTTCTACTTCAAATTATCTACTGCAAAATTTTCACTTAACTCATGATAAATACAACTCATAATTGAATCTTTCTTCTCGTTCCACATATGCATAGCGCCGCCGTTGCAATTTTTAAAAGCAGCGCAGCTTTTGCAAATCCCTGTCTTTGTCCATTTACGGTTTCGCATAACATCAAAACGGTTTCGCCATACGTCCGGAAAATTGTCGCGGTAGATGTTTCCCTGAATAAAATTCCTGTTGATATTCGGACATGCCGATATTGAACCATCTATCAATACAGACGCGATCTGGATTCCCGCGCGGCAGAAAAAATACGCGTCGCGGGCTTTTAATTCGTAATTACCGAGATACGCTTCGCAGCTAAAGTTTACTTTGAGCCGTTTATCGTTACGCGCTGCTTCGCTAGCGCGGGCTTGTGTGATAAAGTCCATCATTTTTTTTAATTGCCGCGGATTTAAACTCATGACGTCATTTTCTGCCGCCCGTCCTATCGGCGATATTGTAAACAATCTCCATGCTTTTACATTTTTTGAAATCAAAAACTCTTTGAGCGTTTCAAGTTCATCAATATTTTTCGCGTTCACGCATGTAACAACATCGTAATTCAGGCGGTTTGATTTGGTAATCAAACTAAGCGCGTTAACCGCTCTTTCAAAACTTTGATCATTAGCGCGTAACCAGTTATGATTGGCTTCCATTCCGTCAAGGCTGACAGTTATCGATCCCATGCCGGCTGCCATTAATTTACTGTGCATTTCAGGAGTGTAATCGTATCCATTGGTAACAATTCCCCACCGAAAACCGTTTTCTCTAAGTTTCAATCCGCACTGAGGCAAATCTTCACGTAACAAAGGTTCTCCGCCTGTTATCGCGATTGTTATGCTGTCTCTCTTGTACGTCTTTTGAAAAGGCAAAATCGCCTGTAAAAAATCATCAAAAGGCATATCTATAATTGAGCTGTCCGCCGCGCAGTCCGAGCCGCAATGTCTGCAATTTAGATTGCATCGAAGCGTACATTCCCAAAAGAGATATGTTAACTCATGAAGATGCGTTTCATTTTTTCTGAATTGATTAAATAAAAATTGAGAGAAATTATTCTTCATCCGATGCTTTCAAAAAATTATCTATTTTTTTGATTGACTTTCGGTATCAGAACCGCCGTCGTTTTCCCAATCATCCGGCATAGGCGCAGGTCCATAGCAAGCGGCAAAAATCAGGGATACCGCGGCTACGCCGAGAAAGATGAAAAATCTTCTTACACCTTTGCGAAATTTGTCGGAAAATCTTGTCATATCAACCTCCGTGGTTATTTACAATATACATTAATCATCATCATTTATCAATTCCAATTCAACCGAAAAAGTACCCTCGGTAACTACTTCTTCGTGTGTTTTAACGAGCGTGTATTGTTTAAATTCTCCGCCGTTTTTCGGACCGTCAATATCATCAAATATGATAGTATAACTGTCTGCTGTCTGCGCGCGAATAAAAAAAAATCCGTCCTTTTCTGTCTTATACTGATAACTATTATTTACTTCACTAACGACAATTCCGGGTATCGGCACTTTTTCTTTGGAAGCTACATAACCTCTGATTGCCACATCATCTCCATCGTCGGGAGCGGGACCGTACATACAACCGGTCAGACAGCCCAGAGAAACAGCCGTCACCGCTCCTACGCCGCGGAATATCGCTCTTAATATTCTTCTGCCTGTTTCTGTTAATTTGATCATATCAACCTCCGTTGATATATACAATATATAACATTTTTTCTTTTATTTCAATGTTACAATGATTTATGTTTATTTTCCGTTCCGGTTACAGTCCCAAATCCGCTTTGCTTCTCTCGCCCTTTCCGTAATCTCATTCCATTTTCGCGCATTTATCAAATCTTTAGTCGCGATCCAGCTTCCGCCGATTGCAAGCACAGGGCTGAATTTCGCATAACTTGGAAGGTTATCAAGCGTTATGCCTCCGAGCGGAATATATTTAATTCCTAAATGATTGTAAGGAGCGTTGATGCTTTTTAAATAGTTCAATCCGCCCAGCCCTTCCGCCGGAAAAAACTTTACAGTACGGCAGCCTAGCGAGATTGCCTGCTCCAGTTCACTTGGAGTCGCAATACCGGGAGCAAACGGCAAATCCGCCGCGATTGCTTCTTTTATAATTTCAGGATTGATGCCCGGAGAAACAGCGAAGCGCACGCCTTTTTCTTTTTTTACAAGAGCCGCCTGTCCAAGTTCGATAATCGTCCCCGCGCCGATAAACATTTTCGGAACTTCATTCACTATCAACGAAATTGACGGAACAGCCGCCTTTGTACGCAGCGCCAGCTCAATTATTTTAACGCCCCCTTCAAGAAGCGCATTCGCAAGAGGCACGGCGTTTTTTTCATCTTCAATTTCCAGAACCGCGATGATTCCTTCCTTCGCGATTTCATCCTGAACTTCTTTAGTCATTGTTAAGTTCATTTCATCTCCTCTATGGTGACTGTCACCAATTCATGATACAATGAACTATGTGGCGTGTACAACTGCATAAAATAAATTACGACGAAAGAGAATATCAAGCGGTAAGAGATGTGCTTGATTCCGGCTGGATAAGTATCAGCGAAAAAACTCTCGCGTTCGAATCCGCTTTTTCGAATTTTCTCGGGCATACTTCAAAATGCCTCGCCGTTTCAAACTGCACCGCCGCTCTGCACATGGCGCTCTTAGCGTTAGGTATCGGCAGCGGCGATGAAGTAATTACGCCTTCGCTCACCTTTATCGCCGATCAAAATGTTGTTAAAATGTGCGGCGCGGAAAATATCCTTGCGGACATTACTTCGATTAACGATGACTGGTCGGTTGATCCCGGCGACATCGAAGCAAATATTACACCTAACACAAAAGCTGTTATGATTGTTCATTACGCGGGTTTTGCGTGCGATATGGATCGCATAACGGTTTTGTGTAAAAAACACAAACTTTTTTTAATCGAAGACTGCGCTCACTCACCCGGAGCTGATTATTCCGCCCTTGACGGCAGCAGAAGACCGCTCGGAACGTTCGGTGACATCGCCGCGTTCAGTTTTTTCGCGAACAAAAACATCGCGGTCGGCGAAGGCGGCATGGTTGTTACGCGCAACGCGGAAATATTTGAAAAACTAAAACTTCTGCGCTCTCACGGAATGTCCGTTCTTTCTTTTGATCGATTTAAAGGACGAGCGGTATCCTACGATGTAACTGCTCCCGGTTTTAATTATCGTATTCACGAAATTAGTTCCGCTCTCGGTCTTGTCCAGCTTGATAAACTCAACGACGCAAACGAAAAACGAAAAAAACTTGTTGAATATTATCGCGTCAAACTCAGCGGAGTTTCTTCAATTACAATTCCTTTTAAAAACTTTTCACGCGGAAAACCCAATTATCACATAATGCCCGTTTTACTTTCAGAAAAAATTGACAGATTGGCAGTCATCGAATCAATGAAACAAGCCGGAGTCCAGACAAGCATTCACTATCCCGCGATTCAAAATTTCAGCGCGTATAACGGTAAAATTAATTCCACGCCGAAAGCTGAATATGTCTGCGCTCACGAATTAACACTGCCATTGTATCCGGGAATGACAGAGGGAGATGTTGATGTTGTTTGTGAAGCACTGGCGGAAGCGGCGGGTTAGGAGGTTTTAGAAATGGAGACTAACGGAAGGGTATATGGCAAACAAACAACTATCGATAGCGAGAATATAAAAGCTTTTTGGAATAATAACGCTAAGAAAGACTCATCATTAAAATCCGTTTTACTTGGATATGATTTTAATGAAAACAGCGCCGATTTGCATAATCAAAAGGAATCAAAATTAGTTAATAACTTTATCGGAAACAGCAAGAGAACGATTTTAGATATTGGCTGCGGAATTGGAAGATGGGCTTATAATCTAAAGCAAATAATAGAAAAATATGACGGAATTGATTTTTCGGAAGAATTTGTAAAAGCGGCAAATAATAATTTTATTGACTTTCCTGAAATAATGTTTTATTGTATGTCAGCGTTAAATATTGATACATCAAAATTACTGGATTGTTATGATCTTGTAATCGTAACTGAAGTATCAATGTATATTAATGATGATGAACTTGAAAAACTGTATTATTATATAAACAAATTTACAAGAAAAAATTCTTTATTATATATTCAAGATACAACAAGTTTACTGGAAACAAGATTAACATTAAAAGATTTTTACTCACAGGAACTAAAGACAAAATATAACGCGATATACCGCACAAAAGAAGAATACGAGAAATTCTTTAACAAATTTTTACCCGCGTTTGTATTAACAGAAAACGGCACTGAATTGCTGCTGGATAAGAACAGCGGAGCAAGAGAAGAAACAAACGCAAGGTATTGGTGTTTTAAAAGAACGCGTTAAAAACTCTCTATCCCTCCCCTTGTAAATACCGTTTTATTTTCCTAAAATACAAGAATAAATAGGCGAGGTGAAAATTTTGTTGGTTAGCGTCATCATTTTAATAGTATTGATATTGATAAGCGGCGTTCTCTCTTCGTCCGAAATCGCCCTTAGTTCATCAAATCGAAATAAGGTAAAACTGCGCGCGGACAAAGGGGAGAAAAAAGCGATTCGCTTGCTGAAGACAATCGAAAAACCGCATACTTTTTTTGCTACAACGCAGCTTTATATAACATTTATCGCTTTTTTTTCGGGCGCTTACGCGGCGAGTTCTTTTACCGATCCGATTGTAAAATGGGCGCTTCAAAGAGGTTTACCGGTTTCAGAACATCTTGCTGAAACACTGGTATTTGTTTTGATCACTGCCGTTTTAACTTATGTCTCTCTTATTTTCGGCGAGCTTGTTCCGAAAAGAATCGCGATGAAATACGCGATTCCTTTTTCACTTGGAGCGCAGCCGTTTTTAAAAGTGTTGTCAATAATTGCCCTGCCTTTTGTAAAATTTCTTTCCGCGTCCGCAAAATTAATTTTAAAAATAATTCGGTTTAAAGATGATAACCCTGATGCCGCCGCTACAAAAGAAGAAATACGGATGATAGTTGAAACTTCAGGAGAGCACGGGCAAATCGCGGAAAGCGAACAGGGCATGATTGAAAATATTTTTAAGATCGAAAAATTATTAGCAGGAGATATTTGCAAGCATAGGATGGATGTAATTGCGCTGCCAATCGATGTCGATTTTGAAACAATAATGGAAATGTTAAAAGGCGAATTCTATACAAGGATTCCGGTATACTATGAAAGCATCGATGATATTAAAGGAATACTCTATACAAAAGATGTGCTGCGTTATTTAGCAGCTAACAAAGATACCGTAAATTTTGATATAAAAAAAATAATGCGCGAAGCGTACTTTGTTCCGTTCTCGATAAAAGCTGACGAATTGTTTCAGGATATGCAAAAAGATCACGCGTATATGGCAATAGTTGTCGATGAATACGGCGGAACGTTAGGCATCATCACCATGGAAGATTTAATCGTAAAAATTGTAGGAAAGATTCATGATGAATATGATAATGATGATGTTCCCGATATTGTTCCTTTAGAAGAAAACACATTTAGAATTCAAGGCAAAGCAAATTTAGAAGCAGTACAAAACCATTTTGATGTAAAACTTCCGACAGACGAATACGAAACCTTAAGCGGATTTTTAATCGGGCAGTTGAAATACATACCCGAAGAAAACGAAAACCCTGAAATTTCATATAACGGTCTGAATTTTAAAGTAAGAAAAATAAAAGACCTGCGAATTACTTCAGTGACGGTTACAAAAAAAGCCCCCGGCTAACCGGAGGCTTTCTCAATTATCCGCTAATTGTTTGTTATCTGAAATTACAGTCCCAGCAAATAACTGTTCAGTACGCTTTCAAGGTATTCCTGCTTGCCGCTTGTAATACCTGTTTTGCCGTAACCCGCGTCTGTGCCGATTTGCGCAAGCTGTTCGAGCGTGAGTTCGCCTTTCGCGAATTTAGCGCCGTCGCCGGAGTTAAATGACGCGTAACGGTTCTTCACAAAATTGGAAATTGTGCCGTCATCAATCATGCGCTGAGCGATTTCTAAACCTGCCGCGAAAGCGTCCATACCGCCGATGTGGGCGATAAATAAATCGTCAGGGGCTACCGAATTGCGGCGGACTTTTGCGTCAAAGTTCATGCCGCCGGCTGTAAAGCCGCCCGCTTTGAGAATCGCGTACATCGCAAGCGCGGTTTCATAGTAGCTGATCGGGAACTGATCTGTGTCCCAGCCGTTTACCCAATCGCCGCGGTTCGCGTCAACCGAACCAAAGAAACCGGCGGCTGCCGCTGTTTCAAGTTCGTGCGCGAAATCGTGACCAGCAAGTTCAGCGTGGTTCGCTTCGATGTTCATGCGGAAATCTTTATCCAAACCGTAGTAGCGCAAAAAGCCGATAACTGTTTCCGTGTCGAAATCATATTGATGTTTTGTCGGTTCCATCGGTTTCGGTTCAATATAGAACACGCCTTTGAATCCCTGTTTGCGCGCGTAATCTCTCGCTATTGTGAGGAAACGTCCGAGGTTATCTTTTTCTCTTTTAAGATCAGTATTGAGCAGACTCATGTAGCCTTCGCGTCCGCCCCAGAATGTGTAGCCCGCGCCTCCAAGTTCGATGGTCGCGTTGATCGCGGCTTTTACCTGAGTCGCGGCTAACGCGATAACTCCGAATTCGGGATTGGTCGCCGCGCCGTTCATGAAGCGGGGATTGCTGAAAACATTCGCTGTTCCCCACAGAAGTTTAACGCCCGTTTCTCCCTGAAGTTTTTTCGCCTTCGCGACTAACGTCATCAAATTCTTTTCGCTCTCCGCGGGATTCGCGCCTTCGGGAGCCATGTCTCTGTCATGGAACGCGTAATATTCCGCGCCGATCTTTGTGATAAATTCAAACGCCGCGTCCATCTTTTTGTCAGCCGCGTCCATCGGATTTTTCGCGTCCGCTTCCCACGGGAAAACGATCGTGCCGGGTCCGAAAGGATCGCCGCCGTTGCCGCAGAAGCTGTGCCAGTAAGCGATCGAAAATTTCAGATGCTCTTTCATCGATTTGCCGCCGATTTTTTTATCAGCGTCGTAATACTTGAACGCTAAAGGATTTTTACTCTTCGGTCCTTCGTATTTGATTTTTTGGATTCCGGGGTAATATTCTTTTGCCCCCACGAAATAGTCTGCCATAATAGCCTCCGTTAGAATGTGTTATATCCGCCGTTTTAATGGCAGATATTATTTATATAAAGGACTTAAAGCCCCAAGATACTTGGAATAGACAGCGTACGCTTCGTTGTATTTGTCAGCTTGCTTCTTTTCCGGTTTTACTGTCGCGCCTAACGCAATGTGTTTTTCAGCCAAATCTTCGATTGAAGTTTTTTTTCCGTCTGAGGTTTCAAGACACCACAATGCCTGTATCGCTCCGCCCATCGCGGCAGCTTCAGATCCGACCGGAATGCGTATCGGCGTGTTCAGAACGTTAGCCGCAATACTCTGCCAGAGCGGACTCTTTGAACCGCCGCCCGTTAGGTGAATTTCTTTCGGTTTAAAACCGAGTTTGATAAATCCGTCAAGCCCGATCCTCATTCCGAAGATCGCGGATTCAAGAGACGCGCGCGCAAGATTTTCTTTTTTAAAGTTCGCCGCCGTTATTCCGTTGATGCTCGCTCTTCCGTTGGGAAGATTGGGCGTTCTTTCTCCGTTGAAGAAAGGAAGCACCACAACGCCGTCGGCTCCTATCGGCGATTTAGAGGCTTCCGCGTCAAAAGCTTTTACATCAAATCCCATCAATCCGCGTATTTCTTCGCTCGCCACTGTACAGTTCATCGTACAAAGCAAAGGCATCCAGCCGCCCGAAGACGAGCAGAACGCCGCGAGATTTCCTGTCGGATCGATAACCGGCGTTTTTGAAAAACCAAAAAGCGTGCCGCTTGTGCCGAGGCTCATCGTCAGGAAACCGTCGCGCACCGCGCCTGTGCCGATTGCCGCCATCATATTATCGCCGCCGCCTGATGAAACGAGAGTTCCCTCGGTAAGACCGTAAAGATCCGCCGCGGCTTTATTAACCTTCCCCGCGGTTTTTTCCGAGGATGTCAGCTCTGGAAGATATTTTTCAACATCGGGAGAAATCAATTTGCAAATTTCAGACGACCATTTGCGGTTGCGCACATCAAAGAGCGCAGTGCCTGACGCGTCGCCGTATTCCGCCCAATACTCGCCTGTCAATAGGAAATTAATGTAATTGTGAGGAAGAAGTATGTGCCGGAGTTTCGCGAAAGCCTGAGGTTTTTGTTTTTTAAGCCACAGAACTTTCGGCGCTGTATAACCCGGGCGCATCGGAAGCCCCGCTTTTTCTATCAGCCTTTTTTCGCCGCCTGCCGCCTTAGTCAGTTCTTCGCACTCCGCGGCTGTCGATGTGTCGCACCAAAGTTTGACGTTGTAGACGGGTTTGCCCTTTTCATCAAGCGGAACAAAACCGTGCTGTTGTCCCGAAACGCCGATAGCCGCAATGTCTTTTTTGATCTTTTTATCGATTTTATCGAAGCATGTTTTTACGACAGCGTCGTACCACTCGGCTTTTTGTTCCCTGGTACCGTCATTTTGAGCGATAATCTCCACAGGCGCCGAAGATTGTGCAATTATTTTCTTTTTTTCATAATCATAAACGACAATTTTACAGCTCTGGGTTCCCAGATCAATTCCGCATACAGTCCGCATCAGATCCTCCTGATTCTTTCATTTTATTATATAACGCGAAAAATGTCTATTGTTTTAAACGCGCCGGATCGAAGCAGAGAAGCCCGCTTTCAATGGCATTAACAACGATTTGAATGCGGTTTTTTGAATTTGTTTTTCGTTTAATTACAGAAACGAAATTCCTGACTGAACCGGTGCAAAAATTATTATGTTCGGCGATTTGATCATCGGAAAAGCCCTGAGCAATATCATTAATGATACACCTTTCCGCTGATGAAAAAAATATATCGCCGTAATCCTCTTTTTTTTCCGGCAACCGTTTTGTAAAAATCACAGTATCTAACAATTTGATCAATATTGATGAACTGAAATAATAACCGCCGTAATTAACGATTTCAATAACAGATGTCAGCATTCTTATATCGTTATTTTTTATTATAATTCCTGAAACGCCTGTTCTCATAATCAAATGCGTAATATCTTCTTCTTCTTTTTCACTCAGTATAATAATAAAAGTTGCCGGTGATTTTCTGTGAATAATAGGCGCCAACTCATATCCGCTCATTCCCGGCGGCTGAAAATCCAAAATAAGAATATCAGGTTTTAAATTTTCGGATCTGATAATCGTGTCAGCTTCTTCTTTTTCAATTCCGATTATATGAAAGTTATTTTGTACAGATAAAATAGAAACAATATTATTTCTGTCTGTTTCATCTCTGGATGAAATAAAAAGATTGATCGCTTCTCCCATGATCTTTAATCCTTGATTACTTATAAAGATCATAATTAGAAACTATAAATTGAGACATGGATCTTCAAGTAAAATACTTCTAAAGCTGTTCCCGATGATATGCAATAGCGGAGTAACCTTCAGATGTTAGTATAGCGTAACCGGTGTCACGCTCGATTATTTGCTTATCTGCCTTTACTTCAATAGGCGGTGTGCGGCGCTGCCTGTCAACTGTGTTAATGGCAGTAAGGTTTACCATGAATTTACTCATAATCGTATCCCCTCGTATTACAATATAATGAAAAACCAGTTAAAAAGCAAAGCTAAATAAACAATACCAGAGAAATTTGCTATACTGTTACTCATGATAAACCAACAGCTTGAAGACCTTATCGTCCCGCGTTTTTTGAAATACGTCAGCATTGATACTCAGAGCGATCGTAATATTGAGGCGACGCCTTCGACGGAAGGTCAGCGGGAACTTGCGAAAGTTTTACATGATGAGCTTTTATCGCTTGGATTGAAAGACGTAACTATTACCGATCATTGTTATGTGATTGCGCGGCTGCCCGCGAGCCCCGGAAAAGAAAATGTACCATGCGTGGGATTTCTCGCGCATCTTGATACAGCAGGCGATGTAACAGGAAAAAACGTTAAACCACAGATTATAAATAATTTTAACGGAAACAAAATCAATCTTGCAAACGGTGTCTGCATCGATCCTGCAAATGATCCGGATCTGACGGCGCAAAAAGGAAAAACAATTATTCATAGTGACGGCTCTACTTTACTCGGCGCCGATGATAAAGCGGGTATCGCGGAAATTATGGCGGCGGTTGAATACATCATCGTAAATTCGCGGGCATCCTCAGACGCGTGTATGTCTGAAAATACGATTGAACACGGACCTGTCGAGATCATTTTTACTCCCGATGAAGAAACGGGTAAGGGACTGCCGGAATTTCCTCTCGGCAAAATAAAATCTGTCAGCTGTTACACAGTTGACGGCGGCGCAATCGGCGAGATCGAAAGCGAATGTTTTAATGCCGTGAAAGCAGATGTCGAATTTACCGGCAGGGTGATCCATGTCGGACACGCAAGGGGAATTCTCGCGAACGCGGCGCTCATGGCATCGACATTCGCCGCGCTTCTGCCGCGAAGCGAAAGCCCTGAAGCGACTGACGGTTATTACGGCTACTTTTGTCCGATGGAGATTTCAGGCGATTTGGAAAAAGCGAAACTCGAAATTTTTTTGCGTGATTTTGAAAAGGCAGGCATGGAACGCCGTATTGCCGCGCTTGACGCGTTCGCGAAAACGATTGAAGCTCAATTTCCGGGCGGCAAGGTTATTGTTAAAACTCAGGCTCAATATTATAATATGAAGACAAAGATTGATAATCAACCCGAAGTGTTGAACCGGTTGATAAAAGCGCTTAATAACACCGGTATCGAGTGCCGGCTAAAACCTGTAAGAGGCGGGACAGACGGTTCGCGGTTAACCGAACTCGGAATTCCCACTCCGAATATTTTTACAGGCGGACGCAATTTTCACAGCCGTATGGAATGGGTCAGCGTGGAAGAAATGTGCGCGGCGTGCAGGGTAATCATCGAACTAATCAAACTTTAAACATCGGACTTTAAGGAGAATAATAAATGTTAGGAACATTAACAACAGTATTCGGCGATCAAATAAAAAGAGTAATAAAAACATCAAAAGCGCCGACTGTCATTACCGAAGAAAATGTTTATCAGGAGGGCGATCCGAATGTTCTCGCGATTTTAGACGAGATGGTAGAACATTTAGCGCTTCCTAAAAGCGGTCTTGCCGGAATGAATCATCTTGAAGAACTTTTTGAAAAAGCAAAATCCGGAAAATCCTGTCTGCTCATGGTTGAACATTACAGCAATATGGATCTTTCAATCGTGTCCCTGATGACGCGAAAAGCCGGCGGCAGGGGAAAAGAAATAAGCGATTCGCTGATCGCGATTGCGGGAATGAAATTAAACGAGGACAGCCCTATCGTCGCGGCATTTACCGGCGCCTACACGAAGATTGTTATCTGCCCAAGCAGATCGTTATTGGATCTCGATCCGGAAAAAGATAAAGATGAGATTTTACGCGGCAACGCGATTAACCGCGCCGCGATGAAAGCGCTTATCAGAAATAAATACAAAGGAAAACTCGTGCTTGTATTCCCATCCGGAACGCGTTACCGCTCATGGGATCCAAGCACAAAAAAAGGCGTACGCGACATAGATGCCTATATTCGCTCTTTCGATTACATGTGCTGTGTTGCCATAAACGGCATGATTCTCCATGTTCAGCAAACAGACATGATGAACGACGCGGTAGACAATGACGTAGTACTCGTCACTGTCGGACCTGTTACATCATGCGATGAATTCAGAGAAAATGTTTTGGCAAAATTACCTGAAGAAGACGATAAAAAACAAGCGGTAGCCGACGCTGTTATGCTTGAATTGGAAAAAATGCACACAACAGCGGAAGCAGAAAGACAAAAACTGCTTTGAATCTTTTTAGAATAATTTAGAAAAATAACGAGCGGCGCCCGCTGCTTTTGCAGCAAGACCTCACCGATTGCGCCGCTCTATGACTGGGTTACCAGTTTCCGCCGCCTCTGCGATCGCCGCGAGGTTTGTCCATCGCTTCGTTTACGCGGAGTTGGCGTCCGTCAAATTCGCGTCCATTCGTGCCTGCAATTGCGGCATTAGCTTCGTCATCGCTGCCCATTTCGATAAATCCGAACCCT
>Ga0209755_10001715_pt1 | contig 32908 bp, 39 predicted proteins | sample TergutCo191P1_FD_187301 | JGI IMG/M metagenome (GOLD analysis project Ga0209755, IMG submission 187301) | Cornitermes sp. P1 segment gut microbial communities from Petit-Saut dam, French Guiana - Co191P1 (SPAdes) (version 2) | ecosystem: Host-associated > Arthropoda: Insects > Digestive system... | reverse complement strand
CAAAATATTTTATGAATCTTATTTTATCTAAATTTAAACAAATATTCCCCCTACCAAGACAAGCAGTAATTCCAACTATTTCATTATCAATTACTGCCACAAAAAAATATTCAAGAGGAAACATAGGTGCATATGCTTCTATAATTTTTGATTTATCCTTCGAAAAATGTTTTAATCCTGCATCATAAAATCCATTAACATATAAATCACTGATTTTATCACTAATATTTTCACTAAACTCAATTGCCCGTTTTATTTCCATATTTTACCTCATTTATTTTATACATAAAATTTTTACGAAAGTCAATACCCTTTCATATTTTTCAGAAAACTCAGGTTTTTATTTCGCCTAACACCCTCTTTCGGATAGCCACATCGGCACAGGTTTTCCGGCGTTCACGCTGAACTGCGCGTGCCGTTAAGCATGGCTATGTCGCAAATGCCGAAATAGCGCCGCCCAGCGCCCGCTCCAGCGGGATGCACGCCGACAGCGCCGCAAGCACGGAAAGCGCCGACGCGGCGAGCACCCGCATGGCGAAGGCCAAAACGGTTTTCCTTGGCAAAGGGCGAGAAACGAATCGCATATTTCCATCGTCTTCGTTCCAGAAATCGTTTTCATCAAGCCACGGCTCGGGTTGATTCGCTTCGCGTTCAGCTTCGGCCAATTTTTCCGCAAAATAGGCCGACTGCGCTTTTGGGGACAGATAACCTATGCAATGCGCCGCCTCTTGAAATAGCGCTTTTGGCAATGTTTCGGCCTTTCGCATAAGCTGCTCTGTTTCCAGCACAGGTTCCACTTCCTCCAAAAACAATAGCGCAGGGGCCGGGTTTTTACGCCCGCAACCCCCGGCCCGCCGCGCAATCCCGCGAGCTAAATCTCCCCCGCGATCAGCCGCCCGATCTCCCGCGTGCCGACCAGCTTCAGCGCTTCCTCGCCGCGGTGGATGTCGCCGGTGCGGAAGCCCTTCGACAGGACTTTCTTCACGGCGCCGTCCACCGCGTCGGCCTCGGCGCCAAGGCCGAAAGTGTAGCGCAGCATCATCGACGCGGAGAGGATCGTCGCCATGGGGTTCGCCTTGTCCTGGCCGGCGATGTCGGGCGCCGAGCCGTGGACGGGCTCGTACATGCCGAAATTGCCCTGCGCCAGGCTCGCGGACGGCAGCATGCCGATCGAGCCGGTGATCACGCTGGCCTCGTCGGAAAGGATGTCGCCGAACATGTTGCCGGTGACGATAACGTCGAACTGCCTCGGCGCCGACACAAGCTGCATCGCCGCGTTGTCCACGTACATGTGACAGAGCTCGACCTCGGGGTAGCCCTTCGCCACGTCGATCACGACCTCGCGCCAGAGGCGGGAGGACTCGAGCACGTTCGCCTTGTCAACGCTGGTCAGCTTTTTGCGCCGCTTCATCGCCATGCCGAAGGCCGTTTCCGCGATGCGGCGCACCTCGCCCTCGGAGTAAAGCTCCACGTCGAAGGCCGCCGGACCCATCGGCGTGTCCCTGCGCCCGCGCTCGCCGAAGTAGATGCCGCCGGTCAGCTCGCGCACCACGACGATGTCCAGCCCCCCGGCGACCAGCTCCGGGCGCAGGGGGCAGGCGCCGGCCAGCTCCTCGAAAAGCACCGCCGGGCGCAGGTTGGCGAACAGCGCCAGCTCCTTGCGCAGCCCCAGAAGCCCGCGCTCCGGGCGCTGGTCTCCGGGCAGATTGTCCCATTTCCAGCCGCCGATGGCGCCCAGAAGCACCGCGTCGGAAGCCCTGCACGTCTCCAGCGTCTCGTCCGGAAGCGGGGTGCCGCGCTCGTCGATGGCGCAGCCGCCCGCCAGCGCGGTCTGATAGGAAAACCCGTGCCCGAATTTTTCGCCCACGCGATCCAGAACCAGGAGCGCCTGCTCCACCACCTCGGGGCCGATGCCGTCCCCGGGAATAACCGCTATCCGCGCCTTCACTTCGCGCCCCCCTGCTTTTTCCTGATCGAGGCGAGCAGCCCGCCCGCCGCGATTATTTCCTTGATGAAATCGGGGAATGGCGCCGCCGCGTAGGTTTCGCCCTTTGTCGCGTTCGTTATCACGCCGGCGTCGAAGTCAATCGAGACCTCGTCGCCCGCCTCGATCCCCTCGCTCGCCTCCGGGCATTCCATGATGGGCAGCCCGATGTTGATGGCGTTGCGGTAGAAGATGCGGGCGAAGGTTTTCGCGATGACGCAGGAAACGCCCGACTCGAGGATGACGATGGGCGCGTGCTCGCGCGAGGAGCCGCAGCCGAAGTTGAGCCCGCCGACCATGATGTCGCCCGGGCGGACTTTTTTGACGAACCCCGCGTCGATGTCTTCCATGCAGTGCTTCGCCAGCTCCTTCCGGTCGGCGATGTTGAGGTGCCTCGCCGGAATGATGACGTCCGTGTCGACGTTGTCGCCGTATTTGTGCGCGAATCCCTTGGGATTCGCAATGCCATTTGCGTTCATGCCTGCTCCTTTCCCGCCTAAAGCGCCCGCGGGTCGCTGATTTTCCCCGCGATCGCCGACGCCGCGGCGACCGGCGCGCTTGCCAGGTACACCTCCGACTCCGGATGCCCCATGCGCCCGACGAAGTTGCGGTTCGTCGTCGCCACGCACCTTTCGCCGGCGGCCAGAATCCCCATGTGCCCGCCCAGGCACGGCCCGCAGGTCGGCGTGGACACGGCGCAGCCCGCCTCGACGAAGGCCTGGATGTACCCGCGCTCGATGCTGTCGAGGTAAATTTTCTGCGTGCCAGGGAAGACGATGCAGCGCACGTCCGGATGCACGCGCCGCCCCTTGAGGATCGCCGCCGCGGCCTCCATGTCGGAGAGCCAGCCGTTCGTGCAGGAGCCGATGACGACCTGCTGGATCGGCACGCCCGCCGCCGCGCCGATTTCGCGCGTGTTGGAGGGCAGGTGCGGGAAGGCCACCGTCGGCTCGATTGCGCCGAGGTCTATGTCAATGGCGCGGGCGTATTCCGCGTCCGCGTCCGCCTCGTAAGCGGTGAACTGCCTATTGACCCGCCCCTCCATGAAGGCCCTGGTCGCCGCGTCCACCGGGAAGATGCCGTTTTTGGCGCCGGCCTCGATGCTCATGTTGGCCACGCAGAGCCGGTCGTCCATGGTCAGCGCCGCCACGCCGTCGCCCGCGTACTCAAGGCTTTGGTAAAGCGCGCCGTCCACGCCGATCATGCCAATCAAGTGAAGGATGAGGTCCTTTCCCCCGACCATCGGCTTGAAGCGCCCGGACAGGTTCACGCGAATCGCCTCCGGCACCTTGAACCAGGCCTCCCCGGTGGCCATGCCCGCGGCCATGTCGGTCGAGCCGACGCCGGTGGAGAAGGCGCCCAGCGCCCCGTAGGTGCAGGTGTGCGAGTCGGCGCCGATGACGCACTCGCCCGCGGCGACAAGCCCCAGCTCCGGCAGCAGCGCGTGCTCGATGCCCATCGGCCCCACGTCGTAAAAGTGCTTCAGCTCGAACCTTCGCGCGAAGTCGCGGCACTCCTTGCACTGCTCCGCGGCCTTGATGTCCTTGTTCGGGGTGAAGTGGTCCATCACCATGGCTATCTTGGTCTTGTCGAACACCTTGTCGAAGCCCGCCCCGCAAAACTCGCGGATCGCCACCGGCGAGGTTATGTCGTTGCCCAGCACCAAGTCAAGCCTGGCCTGGATAAGCTGCCCAGCGCGAACCTCCGCCGCCCCCGCGTGCGCCGCGAGGATTTTCTGGCTCATCGTCATTCCCATGTGTAGTCGCTCCTTCGCAGTCAAAGGGTAGCGCAAAACGGGGGGCGTTTCAAGGCGGGCGCGCAACCTTGCGGAAGGGCGCAAAACCGTGTACAATTGGGACCCAAGGGACGCGCCGGCTGCCGGCGCTCCGGAAGGAGAGGGACTTGAGCAAAACCCCGTTTTTCGCGCTTTTCGCCGCCGCCGCGCTTGCCATTCCCTGCGCCGCGCTTGCGGGTGAGCCCGCGGCGGCGGAGCAGTATCTGCAGGCCGCCATCGGCAGGGCCCAGGCTTACCGCGAAAAGGCCGCCCTTTTCGACGGCGCCGGCTATTTTCCCAGCGAAATGGCCGGCGCAATTGAAATGCACGAAAGCGCCGGCGCGGAGCTAGGCACCTCGGGCGACGCAGCAGCAGCCGCCGCGGCCTTCGGCGCCGCAGCCGACGCCTTCGCCGCCATATTCAGGCTTTCGGCCTCGCTTTACGCGCAGGCGAGGGAAGACGAAATCATGATGGCAAGGGATCGCGTCACCGCCGGCGGCGGGCGCGCCATTTTCCCGGCGCTGGCCGCCCCCGCGGATCGCAGGGCGCTGGAGGCCCTGGCCAAATACGAGGCGGGCGACTACATCGGCGCCAGGGAGGCCGCGGCGCAGGCCTACGCAAAGTTTCAGTTTTTGGAAGCGGCGCTTGGCGCCTGGCTCATCCGGCGCGAAATCGTCCTGCGCGGCTTCGCCGAGCACTCAAGGGACAACTACGATCTGGCCGAGAAGCTTCTGGCCGGCGCGGCGCAGGCCTATCTCGCGCAGGATTTGGCCCTCGCGCTGGAAGACGCGACGGAGGCCCACGCCAGATTCAGCCTGGCGCTTTCCGCCGGCTGGGCCGCCGCCGCCGAGCATCACGCCGCCCTCGCGCAGGAGGAGCGCCTTTCCGCCGTCGAAGCCAGGGCGCACATTGCCTCCGGCGACCTTTTCGGCGAGGCCGACTCGGCCTATCGCGCGGCGCTTGACCTGCTGCGCCGGGAATACTTCGCGGAAGCCGCAACGCAGTTTGCCGACGCCGAGGCGCTGTATTTCGCCGCGAAGATTTCGACGTTTGAAAGAAGGCGCATTGCCGCCGCCGCCATCAGCGAAGCCAAGCGGCGCATAGATGAATCGATAGAAGCTGCCCGAAGGGCAGCGCGCAGCGCAAATTAGCACAGGAGGAGCCAAGAATGAGAGCAAGGATTTTCGTGGCGGCGCTGGCGGCCATGCTGCTCGCCGCCCAGCCGGCGCTCGCCGAAGAGGGAGTAATCACCCTGGACCTGGGATTCGCCACCGACGACGAGCTGGCCGGCGCCATGGACGCAGCCACCGAGCTTGAACTAATCATGCGAGCCGACTGGGAACTTCTCTACGAAGCCGACGGCGAGCCCGAAGGCCCCGAGCCTCACGCCGAGGAGCCCGCGCCGGCGGAAGAGACCTACTACGAGCCAGAGCTGGCAGAAGCGGAAGACCCGGCGCTATTGGCCGAGGAGCCAGTCCCGGCGGAAGAAGCCTACTACGCGCCAGAGATTGCCGAAGCGGAAGACCAAGCGCTCCTGGCCGAGGAGCCAGCCCCGGCGGAAGAGGCCTATTACGCGCCTGAGATGGCAGAGGCGGAAGACCCGGAGCTGCTGGCAGAGGAGCCCGCCCCGGCGGAAGAGGCCTACTACGAGCCAGCGCTGGCAGAGGCGGAAGACCCGGCGCTGCTGGCCGAGGAGCCAGTCCCGGCGGAAGAGACCTACTACGCGCCGGAGCTGGCAGAGGCGGAAGACCCGGCGCTCCTGGCCGAAGAGCCCGCCCCGGCGGAAGAGGCCTACTACCCGCCGGAGCTTGCCGAAGCGGAAGACCCGGCCCTATTGGCCGAGGAGCCCGCCCCGGCGGAAGAGGCCTATTACGCGCCTGAGCTGGCAGAGGCGGAAGACCCGGCGCTATTGGCCGAGGAGCCAGTCCCGGCGGAAGAGGCCTATTGCGCGCCTGAGATTGCCGAGGCGGAAATCCCCGAAAGCCTTTTGGAGAACGAGCATTTCCTGGAGAGCCGGCGGCTGGTGGCGCTCGCCGAGGAGGCCTACGAGCGCGGCGACTATGAAGCCGCCGCCATCTACGCCAGGGAAGCGAGCCGCCAGGCGCAGCTTTCCGACCAGCTCATCGCCCAAATCGGCGCCGCCCCGGCGCAGGAGCCCGCCGCCGAGGGCTACCCCCTGCCGGCAGCCTTCATAGTGAGAACCTGGGCCGGCTACCGCGACTGCCTGTGGAACATAGCCGCCCGCCCCGAGATTTACGGCAACCCCCTCCTGTGGCCCGAGCTGTTCAGCGCAAACAGGCACAGAATGCCCAACCCCAACAACCCGCACCTCATCCTGCCCGGCATGGTGCTGGAAATCCCCAGCATAGAAGGCGAAACCAGGGAAGGCGTCTGGCAAGCCGGCAGAGAGTACAGAAGGTAGCCAAAAACCGCCCGGGAGCGCTGCCGCCGTCGTCACTTTGAAGGCGAAGGCAGCGCGCCTGCCGGCAATGCCGCCTGCAGGTACAAAGCCATGGCGCTGCCCATCAGCGCGTGAATATACGGCGGCTGCCCCATCCCCCGCGCCACAGCCTCGATGTCAACCAGCTCAGTCTCAACGTACTCGTCCGAGTCAAGCCTCTTGCTGCCGGTGTCGGCAAGGTCTTCGGCCAGGAAAAAATGCGCCCGATTTGACATTATAGCCGGATTGGGATTGAACTCCCCGATCTTGCGCATCGAGCCCGGCCTGTAGCCGGTTTCCTCCAGCATTTCCCTCGCCGCCGCATCCCCGGGCTCCTCGCCCGGCTCAGAAACGCCGCCCGGAAACTCAAGGCTCAGACAGTGCGAGCCATGCCGCCACTGCCGCACCATGACAAACTTCTTCCCGCGCGGCGTTTCCAGCACCGGAACCACAATGACCCAATCCACTGCATCGATGACCGTATATGTCCGCAGCTCTTTCTCGGGAGACCTGCAATAGCTTTCGCGCACCGAAAATATCCGGCAGTCAAAAACCTGCTTCCTGCCCTCCTCCTGCCAAGCCAGCCTGCTTTCCTCCATGCTCCCCCCTTCCGGCCGCGCCCGCGCCAAAAAGAAAAGGCCCCGCAGACTTGCGTCCCAGGACCCTTCGCAAACCGCCCGCCCGGCGCCGCGAAAAAATTTCCGCGAGCCAAGACAAGGCCAAGCACACCTGCAAGCGGCATTGCCGCCGCGAGCCCGCCCAATTAAGCCGGCACTACTCTGCCGCAGCGGCGGCAGCCGCAGGGACGGCCTTTTTCCCGTGCTTGATTGCTGCCTTGCAGGGCTTGCAGACCTTCACCTTCTGCTCCCCGGCTTCCTGCTCATACAGCAGCTTAATGCCAGTTGCGCCGCATGCAGGGCATGTCCCCCTGCCCTTGGCAAACAAATCCTGAATCCCTTTGCCTCTATGTGATTTTCCCATCGACGTTCCCCTTACTCCGCTTTTGCAGCCTGCGCGTTTTCTTCGGTCTTGCCCTTGGCCTTTTTGGCTTCCTTCTTCTGGGCCTTTTTCTCCGTGCCTTCAGTGTCCAGCTTATAGTCAACCAGCTCCAGAAGCACCACCTGCGCCGCATCCCCCAGCCTTTCGCCCAGCTTCAGGATTCGGGTATAGCCGCCGCTGCGCTCCTTCATCCTCGGGGCAATGTCGGTAAAAAGCTTTGCCACAATGCCCTCGTCGTAAAGGCGCGCAGACGCAATGCGCCGGTTGTGAACCGAGTCAATCTTGGCCCTGGTAATCAGCTTCTCCGCAGTGCGGCGAATTTCCAGAGCCTTTGCCTTAGTGGTCTTTATCCGCTCATAGCGAAACAAGCTTGTTACCATGTTGCGGTGCAAAGCCTTGCGGTGCGCCGCCATTCGCTGGAGGGGATTGAATCCTCTTCTATGTTTCATCTGCCTCTTCCTTTACCTCTTCCTTCTGGGGCACTTTGTGAATCGCATTCTTCAGAACCTTCAGGTCGGTAATCCCCAGGCCCAAGTTCCATTCCTTCAGTTTTTCCTTGATCTCCTGAAGAGATTTCTTGCCGAAATTTCTGGTTTTGGCAATGTCGTCTTCGGTCTTGCAGGTCAGCTCCCCGATGGTCTTAATGTCGGCGTTTTTCAGGCAGTTCGAGGATCGCACCGAAAGCTCAAGCTCCTCAACCGGAGTGTCGAGTATCGCCCGAATCCTCTCATTGTCCTCGTTGCTCTCGTCGTCAAAGGCCAAGTAGTTTTCGTCAAAATTGATAAAAACCGACAGATACTCCTTGGCGATCTTCGCAGCCTCCGCAAGGGCATCATCGGGCCTGACAGTGCCGTCGGTCCAGATTTCTATTACCAGCTTGTCGTAGTCGCTGCGCTGCCCCACGCGAACCGGCTCCACAGTAAACTTGACCTTTTTGACAGGCGAGTAAATCGCATCCAGAGGAATGGTGCCAATAACCTCCACGTAGCGCTCGTTCACCTCGGAAGGCATGTAGCCCCTGCCAAGGTCAACCTGCACCTCAATGTCCAGCTTGGCATCATCCTCAAGGGTCATGATGTGCTGCCCTTTGCTAAGCACTTCAAGCTGCCCAGGCCGGTCAAAATCGTCGCTTTTCACCGCGCATTTGCCGCCCCACGAAAACAGCATCGTCTCCTGCTCAACGTCATCCGGCAGCTTGACCCGCATTTGCTTGAGGTTGTTGATCACCTCCAGAGTGTCTTCCTTGATGTTCGGAATCACCTCAAACTCGCTTGAGATGCCGTGAGCCGTCCCCTCAGCGTCGTAGGAAGTAATCTTGACGGCAGTGACTGCATACCCCTGAATAGAGGAAAGGAGTATCCTGCGCAGGGTATTGCCGATAGTCGTGCCAAACCCCGGCTCAAAGGGGCTGGCGGTAAACTTACCGTGATTCAGGCTAAGCTCACCGGGCTCAAACGTGATCCCTTTGGGGCGCTTGAATCCTTGAATGAGGTTTTTACGGGCCATGAGGTCTCCTTACTTCGAATAGTGTTCGATGATCATCTGTTCCTTAATATCGCCAAGGTCGGTAATATCGCTGCGCTTCGGCGCAGCCAGGAACTTTCCTTTCATCGCATCTGGATCGAGAGTAAGCCAAGGCATTACCCCCGACTTCCCAAACTCCTTCAACGCATCCTTCACCAAGGTAATATTGCGACTATTCTCGGCAATACTGACTTCGTCAGTCAGCTTGACCAAGTATGACGGAATGTTAATTTTCCTGCCGTTCACCAAGACATGCCCGTGCGAAACAAGCTGCCTAGCCTGGCTGCGGGAGGAGGCAAAGCGCAGGCGGTACACCACGTTGTCCAGCCGCCTTTCAAGCAGCACAAAAAGGTTCTCGCCGGTAATGCCGGACATGCGCGCGCCCCGCTCAAAAAACAGGCGAAACTGCTTTTCCAGCATGCCGTAAATCTTCTTCAGCTTTTGCTTTTCCCTAAGCTGTATTCCGTAATCCGAGCGCTTCCCCAGCCTGGCTTTCGGATCCTTGCCTGGAGTGGCCCGCTTCCTGTCAATGGGGCACTTGTCGCTTTTGCAGCGCGATCCCTTGAGCATCAGCTTTTTCTGCTCAGACCTGCATATCCTGCACACTGGGCCGGTATATCTTGCCATCTTCTACTCCTGTATACGGCAGCGCTATATGCGCCGCGTCTTCCTAGGCCTGCACCCGTTATGCGGAATGGGAGTAACGTCGCTTATCGACTTTACCTTTATCCCCATCACCCCAAGCTGCCTGATTGCCGATTCCCTGCCAATGCCAGGACCCTTTACATACACATGGACTTCCCTAAGCCCAGCCTGCATCGCTTTTTGGGCAGCGCTTTCGGTAACGCTCTGCGCCGCAAAGGGGGTCGATTTTCTCGCGCCCTTAAACTGAAGATGCCCAGAGCTTGCCCAGGAAACAGCATTCCCCATTAGGTCTGTAATGGTAACAATCGTGTTATTGAAGGTTGCCTGGATGTAGACGTTCCCCTCATATACCGACTTTTTCTCTTTGCGCTTTTTAGTGGTTTTACTGCTTGCAGCCACTTAACCCTCCATGAAATCCTATTTCTTCTTCCCGGCGACCGTTTTCTTCTTGCCCTTGCGAGTTCGGGCATTGGTCCTGGTGCGCTGCCCGCGGAGAGGCAGCCCTTTGCGATGCCGCAGCCCCCGATAGCAGCCAATATCCATAAGCCTTTTGATGTTCAGCGCCACTTCAGTGCGCAGGCGGCCTTCCACCTTGTAGTCGTTTTCAATAATCTGCCTAAGCACGTTAAGCTCTTCCTGGGACAGATCGTTGATAAGCCGCCTTGGCTCAATCTTCGCCTTTTCGCAAATCTCGTTTGCAATAGACCTGCCTATGCCGTAAATGTAGGTCAAAGCAATGTTTACGTGTTTATTCGGGAGGTCAATCCCCACCAGACGCGCCATCCGTTTCTCCTAACCCTGTTTCTGCTTATGCTTTGGGTTTTCGCAAATAATGCGAATTATCCCATTCCGCTTGATAATCTTGCATTTGTCGCAAATCGGCTTCACACTTGTCCGGACTTTCATCCCAGTCACTCCCCTAAACCATCCCGCGCAAACGCGCGAGCATCATATTCAGCGGGCTGCCGGCAAGTCGCCATGCCGCAGCCGCCCCAACGCCGCCTGCCCCAACCAGCTACAGGTTCCTGCCTCTCACCCGCCCCTTTTTGGTCAGACCCTCATGATGATGCATTTTCAGCATCCCGTCTATCTGGCTCATCGTATCCAAGTCAACGCCCACCAAAATCAGGAGGCTGGTGCCGCCCAAAAGATAGGCAATCGACATCGGAAATCCCGGAAAAGCCCACAAAACAATAGAAGGAATTACCGCAATAAAAGCCAGGTACATCGCGCCCGGAAGCACGATGCGATTCAAAATCCTGGTAAGATACGACTCAATGTTCTCGCTTCGTATGCCGGGAATGGAGCCTCCATTTTCCCGTATCTGCTTCGCAATCTCTATGGGGTTAAGCGTAACCTGCGTGTAGAAATACGCAAAAAAGATAATCAGCAGGATGTACATTACGTTGTAAGCCACGCCATGGGGAACCAAAAACTGGGCCACCCTCGCCATCCACGGAATATTGCCGCCCACGGTCTGGGCTATCTGCAGCGGGAAAGTGAGAATCGAGGAGGCAAAAATAACAGGAATAACGCCCGACGGATTAATCTTAAAGGGAATGTAGGTGTTCTGCGCGCCGTACATCTTCCTTCCCACAACCCGCTTTGCATAATTCACAGGTATTTTCCGCTGCCCCCTTTGCTCAAAGACCACCAGCGCCACCACCACGAGGAACATCGCAAACACAACAACCACGAACACCAAACTAAGCTGCCCGCCCCGCACTCTCTCCCCGAGTTCCCAAACCGCCTGGGGCAGGCGAGCCACAATGCCGGCAAAAATAAGCAAAGATATGCCGTTGCCAATCCCCCTTTTGGTTATCTGCTCGCCTATCCACATCAGGAAAATGGTTCCCGTAGTAACCGTAATCATTGCGATAAACGTAAAAGGAACCATGCCAATGCTGAGCAGGTTATCCACCTGAGTGGAAATGTACTGGGCATACCGGGTCACGGCAAAGGACTGAATAAGGCAAACCACAACCGTGCCGTAGCGCTGCCATTTCTGTATTCTTTTGCGCCCGCCGTCTTCCTGCGAAATCTTTTTGAGCTTGGGAAACACGATCAGGAGAAGCTGCATGATAATCGACATCGATATGTAAGGCATGATCCCCAGCATGAACACGGAGAAATTGGAAAACGCGCCGCCGGCAAAAAAGTCCAAATAGTCAACAATAGGATTTCCCGTGTCTGCCTGCGCCAGGAAAAAGGCAGAAAGCTCCCGGACATTGACCCCAGGAATGGGAAACACCGCGCCGATTCTGAACACCACCAGCATAGAGAAGGTGAACAGAACCCGCTCGCGAAGCTCCTTTATCCTGAAAATGCCGACTATGGGATTAGCCATTGTTTTTCCCTTTCCCCCTAGCCCGCTTCTTTTCGGCCGGCAAAGTAAGAGTCAAGTCCCCGCCGGCTTTTTCGATCTTCTCCTTAGCCGAAGCGGAAGCCGAGGCCACTTTAAAGCTGAGCTTTTTAGAAAGGCTGCCCATCGCCAAAATCTTCACGGGAAGGGCTTTCGGCCCCGAATTTTTCCTAATCAGCCCTTTTTTGTAAAGGGAATCAGAATCGACGACTTCGGCAGCCTCATAGCTTTTCTCTATCTCGCCAAGGTTGACAATTTGCCACTCCCGCTTGAAAGGATGGTTCGAAAAGCCGCGCTGGGCAAGCCGGCGATACAGCGGCATCTGCCCGCCCTCAAAGCCAATGTAAGTTTTGCCGCCAGACCGGGATTTCTGGCCCTTGTTGCCCTTTCCGGAAGTGGTGCCCCTGCCACTGCCCTGTCCGCGGCCCACAATCCGCTTCCGCTTGTTTGCGCCTGCAGGGGCATGTAGATTAAAATCATGCATTATTTAATTTCCTCCACGGAAACAAGGTGAGACACCACTCTCACCATCCCCAAAACCGACGGATTTGCCTCCAAGTCATTGTAGGAGCCTATCTTTCGCAAGCCCAAAGAGCGAACCGTGGCGCGCTGCTTGGGAAGGCATCTAATGGTACTCCGCACCAAGCGGACTCTGATTTTTGGCATATCACCCCCACAGCTCTTTCAGGGATTTGCCCCTGCTTTTCGCAATGGCCTTGGCATCCATCATTCTTCGAATGCAATCAAAGGTTGCCTTGACCACGTTAAACTGGCTTGAAGCGCCGATAGACTTGGACAGCACGTCAGTAACCCCGCCAGCCTCCATTATAGCCCGCACCGGCCCGCCGGCAATAATGCCGGTTCCCGAGCAGGCCGGCTTGAGCAGCACCTGGGAAGCCTTGAAAAACCCGGTTACCTCGTGGGGAATAGTGCCGTTTTTTACGGGCAGCTTTACCATGTTGCGCTTTGCCTTGTCGATGCTCTTGCGGATTGCCTCGGAAACATCGTTGGCCTTGCCAAAGCCATAGCCCACATTGCCCTTTCTGTCGCCAATAACCGTGAGAGCGGAAAACGAAAAGCGGCGCCCGCCCTTGACAACCTTGGCTGTGCGGTTGAGCTTTACCAGCTTTTCAACAAAATCCTTATCCGCAGAATCCCTGTCGCGATCGCGCCCACGGTCGCGGCTCCTGCGGCCTCCGCCCTCGCCAGATCGCCACGACGGAGCCGCTTCAACCGCAGCTTCGGCTTTGGCCTCAACGACAGCTTCCACGGCAGCCCCGGCGCTTTCGCTAGCCGCGGGCGCCTCTTTATTGCTTACGCTTGCCACGTCTTTTTCGCTTTCCATTCCGCCCCCTAGAATTCTATCCCAGCTTTCCTGGCTCCGTCGGCCATCGCCTTGACAATCCCGTGATAAAGGTACCCGTTCCGATCAAAAACCACGGACTTGATGTTTTTTTCCAGCAAGCGCTTGCCCATAATTTCGCCGATCTGCTCAGCGCCGGCAACAGTCGCCTTTACGTCCCTAAGATCTTTCTCCAACGTGGAAACGGAAGCCAAGGTGTGCCCCTTGGTGTCGTCAATTACCTGCATCGACAGCCTGCGGTTGCTCCGCGTAACCGTCAGCCTAGGCCTCTCAGGCGAGCCCGACACCCTTTTGCGTATGTGAATCTTTCGCTTAAGCCTCTTCCTGTCTTTTTCCAGCATCTTACGCAGCATATTTACACCCTCGCACCTTATTTAACGCCAGACTTGCCGACTTTCCGCCGGATCTTCTCGTTCTCATAATGGATTCCCTTGCCCTTATATGGCTCGGGCGGCCTGAGCTTGCGGATTTGAGCCGAAATTTCCCCGACCCGCTGCTTGTCGTTGCCGCTCACCGTTATCCTCGAAGTTTCCGCAGTAATGGCAATGCCCTCGGGGATGCCAAAATAAATGTCGCTTGAATAGCCAAGGCTCAGAAAAAGAAGGTTGCCCTGAACCTCGGCGCGGTAGCCAACACCGGTAATGATCAGGGTCTTGCTGAAGCCGGCGGAGACCCCCGTTACCATGTTGTTGAGAAGATTCCTGTAAAGCCCATGGAAGGCCTTGGTCTGCTTTTCCTCGTTTACCCGGCTGACCACCACTTCCTCGCCTTTGTCTTCAAAAACAATGACGGGATGATACTTTTGGGTCAATTTGCCCTTGGGGCCCTCAACAGTTATCAGCTCGTTGGCAAAAGCAACCTTTACTCCCGCGGGTACCTTAACCGGTATTTTTCCAATGCGCGACATCTTTCCTTTCCCTTACCACACAGTGCAGATAATTTCGCCGCCGACCTTTTTCTCAGCGGCCTTTCTGCCGGTTGTTACCCCCTGGGACGTGGAAACGATCAGGGTACCATAGCCATTAAAAACCCTTGGCATATTTTTATAGCCCATGTAAACGCGGCGCCCGGGCTTTGACACCCTCTCTATGCCGTGAATAATAGGCGCCGTCGCATCGTCATATTTCAGGAAAACCCGAATCATGCTTGAGCCCTCTTGATTCGACTTTTTGAAATTTTTGATATACCCCTCGGTCTTCAAGATCTTGACAATTTCAAGCTTCAGCCTTGAGGTAGGGATATCAACTTTCTCATGCTTCGCCATCCCAGCATTCCTGATTTTTGTCAGCATGTCAGCAACGGGATCAGATACACTCATCCTATTCTCCTACCAGCTTGATTTAGTTACGCCAGGAATAAGCCCTTCACTCGCAAGCTTGCGAAAGCAAAGGCGGCACATCTCATATTTCCGCAGATAGCCCCTAGCCCGTCCGCAGATCCGACAGCGGTTCACTTTCCTTGTCTTATATTTTGGCGTCCGCAGAGCCTTGATAATCATTGCCTTTCTTGCCATTTGTCACCCCTCGCAAAAAATTCCCAGCGCGAATATTCCGTGTTCCATGCTACTTCCTAAAAGGCATACCAAATTTGCCCAGAAAAGCCTTTGCTTCCGCATCGGTCTTTGCGGTTGTCACAATACAGACATTCAAGCCAGCCACCTTTTCGATCTTGTCAAAATCGATCTCCGGAAAAATGATCTGCTCCTCTATCCCCAGGGAATAATTGCCATGGCCATCAAAGGCATTCCCATTGATGCCGCGAAAGTCCTTTACGCGGGGAAGAGCCACATTCACCAAGCGGTCAAAAAAATCGTACATCATTGCCCCGCGAAGGGTAACTTTTGCGCCGATTTCCTGCCCAGCCCTAATTTTGAAATTTGCAATGCTCTTGCGGGCCTTGGTTTTAACCGCTCTTTGCCCAGTGATCTGGGAAAGAGTTGTAACAGCCTCATCAAGGAGCTTTTTGTTCTGTATAGCCTCGCCCACTCCCATGCTTACCACAATCTTGTCCAGCTTGGGGATTTGCATCGGCGTCTTATAGCCAAATTCCTTGAGCAAATCTGGAGCAATCTGCTCTTTGTAAATTTTTTTCAGCCGAGGCATATAAGTGTTGCTCATCACAGCGCCTCCCCGCATTTCCTGCACACTCTGGTTTTAGCGTCGCCTTCCACCTGGTATCCAATTCGGGTAGGCCCGCATTTTTTGCAGACAATCATCACGTTTGAGCTATGAAGCGCCGCTTCCACTTCAATAATCCCGCCGCGATCCTGCTGCCGCCTTCGCTTTTGCGCCTTCTTTACGATGTTTGCCCCTTCAACAACGACGCGGTCTTTGTCGCGGAGGATTTTGAGTATCCTGCCACGTTTTCCCTTGTCCTTGCCGGCAATTATCTCAACGGTATCTTCTTTTTTCAGCTTAAACTTGCGTACCGTTACAGCCATACCCTTCTCCTACAAAACCTCTGGGGCAAGGGACACAATTTTCATGTAATCGCCCTTTTCGCGCAATTCACGGGCTACCGGCCCGAAAATGCGCTTTCCCCTGGGATTCAACGCAGCGTCGATTATAACGCAGGCGTTGTCATCAAACCTGATATACGTTCCGTCGGGGCGGCGGTACTCCTTGTGGGTGCGCACCACCACCGCCCTTTCCACCGTGCCTTTCTTGATGGCCGAAGTGGGCAGGGCCTCTTTTATTGCCACGACTATCACGTCGCCAATGCTTGCATAGCGGCGCTTGCTGCCGCCCAGAACCTTAATGCACTGCACCCGCTTGGCGCCCGAATTGTCCGCCACGTTCAGGAAAGTTTCCACTTGTATCATTTCCCCAACTCCCCTTATTTGGCGCGCTCAAGAATTTCAACAAGCCTCCAGCACTTTTCCCTGCTGAGAGGCCGGCACTCGATCACGCGAACCCTGTCGCCGATCTTGGCATCATTATTTTCGTCATGGGCTTTCACTTTTTTAAGCCGCTTGACATATTTCTTGTACAGAGGATGCAGCTTCATCGTCTCAATCGCGACAACGATGGTTTTCATCATCTTGTCGCTTTTGACCGTTCCCACAAACTCCTTTTTGCCGCTCTTTTTGCGAGTCGCCGCAGGTTCAGCTTCCTTAATCTCCGCCATTACTTAGCCTCCGCACTTTTGGCGCCTTGGATTGCATGGGCCACTGCCGCCTTTTTCTCCGCAAGTACATGCGCATGGATAAGGGTGTTAAGCTGCGCAATCTGCCTTCGCATGGTGCGTACTAGCAAAGGGTTGTCAACATGGCCTACAACCTTTTGAAACCTAAGCTCCATGTGCTTCCTTTTGAGCTCGTCCCGCTTGGCTTTAAGCTCCGGAAACGAAAGATTCTTAAACGAATTCTTCATCGCTTCGCCCCTAAGCCCCAAGTTCCATGTCGGAACGGGCAACAAACCTAGTCTTAATGGGAAGCTTGGACCCGGCAAGCGTAATTGCCTCTTCGGCAAGCGTCCTATTTATGCCTCCGCCCAGCTCAAACATAACCGTCCCCGGCTTTACCACCGCAACCCAGTATTCCGGACCGCCCTTGCCTTTGCCCATGCGGGTTTCCGCAGGCTTCTTTGAATAAGGCTTATCCGGAAATATGCGAATCCATATTTTTCCGCCCCTCTTTATGTGGCGGTTCAAAGCAACGCGGGCCGCCTCTATTTGCCGGTTGGTAATCCACATTCTGTCCATCGCAACCAAGGCAAAATCGCCAAATGCCACCGTATTGCAACGGGTGGCGTTGCCTGGCATGTTGCCCCTTTGCACCTTCCGGCGCTTTACTCGTTTCGGACTCAACATCTCTTACTGACCCCTTCCCGCAGGAAAACGCTCCCGCCGCTGCTTGCGAACCAAAGCTCCGGCGTCTTCCTTTTGCTCTTTGCCATATTTCATGCCGTTGTACACCCACACCTTTACCCCAATGGCGCCAAAAGTGGTCTGGGCTTCGGCAAAGCCATAGTCTATATCCGCCCGCAGCGTATGCAGAGGAATGCGGCCTTCCTTGGCTTCCTCAGTGCGGGACATTTCCGCGCCGCCAAGCCGCCCCGAAAGCCTTAGCTTCACGCCCTGAGCGTTGCCCTTCTTAATCGCATTGGAAATGGCCTGCTTCATCGTCCGCCTGAACGAAGAGCGGGCCAAAAGCTGCCGAGCCACATTCTGCGCAATGATCTGGGCATTCCCGTCAGCGTTTCTGATTTCCTTTATCCTAATCTGGACCTTCTTGCTGACGTTTTTCTGCAGCTCCGAGCTGATCTTCTCGATGTTTGCCCCTTTCACCCCGATAATGACGCCAGGCCTGGCGGTATGTATCGTTATCGTAATCCGCTGGGGATGCCGAATAATCTCAAGCTCCGCTATATCCGCGCCCTTGGTTTCAGGCATTTGCATTATCTGCTTTCGCAGCCTGAGGTCCTCGTGCAGGGTATTTGCATACTCCTTGCGATCCACGTACCACCGGGAACCCCAGGTTTTATTGATTCCGATCCGAAGCCCAATAGGGTTTACTTTCTGTCCCATTATGCCCTCGCCTTTCCGGAGGCATTGCCTGCCCCGGAATCCCCGGTTTCGTCTATGACCACAGTAATGTGGCACATTCGCTTAAGCTGCATGTCAGCCCTGCCCCTGCCGCGAAACCATATCCTTTTCAGCCGAGGGCCTTCGTCAATAAAAATCTCTTTCACGTACAGCATATCCTCGTCAAGCTGCTTGTTTCCAGAAAGCGCATTCGAAGCCGCGGACTTCACCGTCTTGCGTATCAGCCTTGCGCCTTTGTGAGGCATGTTTTCCAGAACGGACATAGCCTCAGGATAAGGCTTGCGGCGGACAAGATCAGCCACGGGCCGAACCTTAAAAGGCGAGCCCATAAGATACTTGCTCACCGCCCTATAACCAGTTTTTGCTGCCATATCAAAGCACCTGCCTATTTCCCGCCGGCTTTCTTGTCCGATCCCGCATGCCCACGAAAAATCCGAGTGGGAGCGAACTCGCCGAGCTTGTGACCCACAAGGTTTTCCGTAATGTACACGGGAACCCAAGCCTTGCCGTTATGCACCGAAATGGTTCCACCAACCATCTCGGGGATTATCGTGGAGCACCGGGAATACGTTTTTATCATTTTCCGCTCCCCGGATTTGTTCAGCTTCAGCACCTTTTTATAGAGGCTCTTCTCTATAAACGGGCCTTTCTTGACGGACCTCGACATACTGCCTTCCTACCTTTTCTTCCCTCGACTAATGATAAACCGGGAAGAAGGCTTGTGCTTTTTCCTGGTTTTGTATCCCTTGGTAGGCTTGCCCCAAGGAGTAACGGGATGAATGCCCTTGCTTCTCCCCTCGCCGCCGCCGTGGGGGTGATCCACAGGGTTCATCGCCATGCCGCGAACAGTTGGGCGTATGCCCAGCCAGCGCTTTCGGCCAGCCTTGCCGAGAGTCGTGTTCATGTGGTCTTCGTTGCCCACCGTCCCAATAGTGGCATAGCATTTTTTGAACACCATGCGCGTCTCGCCGGAAGGCAGCCTAAGGGTAACATAGTCCCCGCTTTTTGCGGCGATCAGCGCTCCAGCCCCGGCAGCGCGGGCCATCTGCCCGCCCTTGCCCAATGTAAGCTCAATGTTGTACACGGTAAATCCCAGGGGGATATTTTCCAGCGGCAGAGCGTTGCCCGTCTCGATGGGCGCGGTCGGGCCGCTCATCACCGCATCGCCTTTTTTCAGCCCCTTGGGCGCGATGATATAGCGCTTCTCGCCGTCCTTGTAAAGAATAAGGGCGATGTTGGCGCTGCGGTTGGGATCGTATTCAATGCTGGCAACCGCGCCCGGAATGCCAGCCTTGTCCCGCTTAAAGTCAATTATTCGGTAGCGGCGCTTGTGGCCGCCGCCCTTGTGGCGCACGCTGATTCTGCCGCGCGAGCGCCCGGACTTTTTCGCGAAACCCTCGGTGAGGCTTTTTTCTGGCTTCGCGCCCTTGGTCAGCTCTGAAAAGTCCAGGCTGACCCGCTGCCTCATGCCAGGCGTAACCGGCTTGTATGTTTTAACACCCATCGTTTTCCCCTACACGCCTTCAAAAAGACCGATTTTTTCGTCTTTTGGAAGCTTCACGATCGCCTTCTTCCAAGTTGCCGTATAACCCGACCTGTTGCGCAGGCGCTTGGGCTTGCCGCCCACCACCATCACCGTGCAGGAAATCGGGCTCACGTTGAAAAGGCGCCGAACAGCTTCCTTGATTTGGATTTTGTTCGCCGACATTGCCACCTTGAATACGTACTTCCCCTGCTCGCGCAGCATGTTTGCCTTTTCGGAAAGCACCGGCTCTATAAGGATATCCTCATACTGAATCATTCAGCGGTCTCCTTTGCCTTTGGGCCGTAAAAATCGTTGAGGTTTTTTGCAGCCGTTTCCAGCATCAGCACCTGCCGCCCATAGAACAAATCGTGCGCCCGCAGCCTGTTGTAGGAAAGGTAGCTCAGCCAAGGGATGTTGGCAGCGGCGCGCTTGATCATGGGATCGTCGTCCTTGAGGATAAGCACCGTCCTTATGCCCGGGTTAAAGCTGCCCAAAAGCCCGACAAGATCCCTGGTCTTCCCGGATTCAATCGAAAAGTCCTCGATTATTTTCAGCATGTCGTTTTTGGCCTTAAGGCTCAAAATCGTTTTCATTGCCTGCCGCTTGGCTTTTTTGTTGATGGAGTAGGAATAGTCCCGGGGCTTCGGCCCGAAAACCACGCCCCCGCCAACCAGCAGCGGCGACTTTTTGTCGCCCCGCCTGGCGCGGCCTGTTCCTTTCTGCTTGTAGGGCTTGGCATTTGAGCCATGCACCTCGCCGCGATCCTTGGTGCAGGCATTTCCCTGCCGCTTATTGGCAAGCTCGTTGTTAATGGCGTACCAAATCAAGCCATCGTTTTCCGGCAAGCCGAAAACGGCATCCTCCAGCTCGATGGTTCTGAGTTCCTTGCCTTCCCTTGAAAAAACCGTACAGTTCATTGCCTACCGCCTACCTCTTTACCGCCGCGCGAACAAGCACAAGGCCCTTGTTGACGCCGGGAACGGAGCCCTTGATCAGAAGAAGCTGTTTTTCGGCATCCACTTTTACAAGCCGCAGGCTCAGAACCGTTACTTTTTCGCGGCCCATGCGCCCCGGCATTTTCTTGTTCTTAAAGGTCCTTGCGGGATAGGTGTTCTGGCCCGTGGAGCCCGGCGCCCGGTGAAACTTCGAGCCGTGAGCCTTGGGGCCGCCTCTGAAGCCATAGCGCTTCACAACGCCCTGAAAGCCCTTGCCTTTTGAAATGCCGGAAACATCCACGTAGCGGATTCCCTCAAGCAATTCCGCCCCAATCGAATCCCCCACGGCAACCTCTTTTTCAAAGTCCCGCATTTCCCTGAGCTGCCTTTTGGGGGCAATGCCTTCCGGAAACTGCCCGGCATACGGCTTTGTTACTCGGCTTTTCTTCATGTCGTCCAAGCCGACAACCACGGCGCTGTAGCCGTCTTTTTTTTCTGTCTTTTGGGCGATGACGATATTCGGGTCAACGCGCATTACCGTCACCGGTATCATGTTCCCCGCCTCATCGTAGACCTGCGTCATGCCCACCTTTCTGGCCAATAGCCCTAACATCCCAAGTACTCCAAGCGGCTTTGATAGCCTCGCGCACGCTATTCCCCGAGCAAAACTGCCCGCGGTCTTCGGAACCGTCTGCGCCATGTTTTATCGTCCAAAATCCAGCTTGGCCAAAACCAGCCGCGCCAAATCCTGAAAACCATGCAGCAAGCAACGCTACTGCTTTATCTCCACGTCTACGCCGGCAGGAAGCTCCAGCTTCATAAGGGAGTCCATCACTTCCGCCGAAGGGCTGATAATATCAATCAGCCTTTTATGTGTCCGCATCTCAAACTGCTCGCGGCTCTTTTTGTTCACATGAGGCGAGCGAAGCACCGTTACTTTGTTGATGCGGGTGGGCAAGGGAATAGGCCCAGTGACCTTTGCCCCTGCCTTCTGCACCGCCTGAACAATAGACTTTGCGCTCTGGTCAATCAACTCAACATCGAAACCGCGTAGCTTTACGCGAATTCCTTCCTTCGCCATCATTCCTCCAGCATGCGGCGCGAGGGCAAGCGCCCCCGCGCCAGAGCGCTATTCTATGATCTCAATAACCTGACCGGAAGCAACCGTCTTGCCGCCCTCGCGGATGGCAAATTTAAGCCCCTTTTCCATGGCAATGGGGTTGATCAGCTCGCCGACAATTTCGGTGTTGTCGCCGGGCATGACCATCTCTTTGCCGTCGGGAAGCGAAACCGTGCCGGTAACGTCCGTCGTCCTGAAATAGAACTGCGGGCGGTATCCGGTAAAGAAGGGGCTGTGCCGCCCGCCCTCCTCTTTGGAAAGGCAATATATCTGGCCCTTGAACTTCTTGAAGGGCTTAATGCTGCCCGGCTTGGCAAGAACCTGGCCGCGCTCAACCGCCTTCTTGTCAATGCCCCTAAGAAGCACGCCGACGTTTTCGCCGGCCCGCGCGTCCTCCAGCTCCTTGTTAAACATTTCAAGGCCGGTCGCGACGGTTTTCTCGGTGGGCTTGATGCCAACGATTTCAATCTCTTCCATCTTTTTGATGATGCCGCGATCTACCTTGCCGGTAACAACGGTGCCGCGGCCGGGGATGGTAAACACGTCTTCAATCGGCATGAGGAAGGGCTTGTCGTCATCGCGCTGCGGATCCTCGAAATAGCTGTCCATGGCCTGCAGAAGCTCCTCGATGCACCTGGTGTCATCCTCGGAGCCGGTGCCGTCCGTCATGTGAGACATGGCCTTAAAAGCGGCGCCCTTGATGATGGGCGTTTTGTCGCCAGGGAAGCCATTGTTTGTAAGGACATCGCGCACCTCTTCCTCCACCAGCTCCAAAAGCTCGGGGTCGTCAACGAGGTCAACCTTGTTGAGGAAGACAATCATGCTGGGAACGCCGACCTGGCGGGCCAGAATGATGTGCTCGCGGGTCTGGGGCATGACCGAGTCCGGAGCGGAGACGACAAGAACGGCTCCGTCCATCTGCGCGGCGCCCGTGATCATGTTTTTGATATAGTCGGCGTGGCCTGGACAGTCTATATGCGCATAGTGCCGCTTGTCGGAGTTGTACTCCAGGTGCCGCGTGTTGATGGTAATGCCGCGAGCCTTCTCTTCGGGAGCATTGTCGATTTCGTCGTAGCTCATGACCTTGTCGCCGTGCTTCTTCCCGCAATACATGGTGATAGCGGCGGAAAGCGTTGTCTTGCCATGATCGACATGCCCGATAGTCCCAACGTTCATGTGGACTTTGTTGCGCTGAAATTTGTCCTTCGCCATTTGTGTCCTCCTTAACTCTAGACACAGTAAACTGGTTCTCTTAAGCGCAACAGGCCAAACTTCCCGCAACGCCCCTAAGCCGCATACCGCAGGCTTTGTCTAAAAATGGACGGCATGGCATACATGGGAATGCGAACAGAAAAGGGGAAACCCCAATTTTGCCGAACTCCACCTATCCCATCTTGCCCGATGGTCGGTTTGGTTGCCGACTCACCCGCGCCGGGCATTTCCGGCAGGGCCCGGCGCGCGCGGCTTAACGCGCTGCGCGTCTCCCTGCCAATCCCCGGCGCGGCTAGCCATCGCCGACAGGCGACGCAGCCGCAAAGTCTCTCAAAGCGCCGCAGCCCCTGCCCTCAGGCGCAGGCCGCGCTTGCCTCGCAAGCCAGCCAAAGAGGCTGGCTGAAAACACTATACCGATTTTGCTCGGCAATGTAAAGCCCTCCGGAGCAAAAAAACGAAAAAAATTGCGCCGCAGCCTCGTTTTTTTACCAGCGGTAATGCGCAAAGGCCTTGTTCGCCTCCGCCATTTTATGGGTGTCTTCCTTCTTCTTGAAGGCGGTGCCGGTGCCATTATACGCATCCAGCAGCTCCGCCGCAAGCCGGTCGCACATGCCGCGCCCGGAGCGCTTGCGGGCCGCGGCTATAAGCCACCTCATGCCCAGGGCCTCCCGGCGCGTCTCGCGTATGTCAATCGGCACCTGGTATGTGGCGCCGCCAACCCGCCTGGACTTGACCTCGAGCACGGGCTTCACGTTGTCAAGCGCCTTGAGGAACACCTCAAGCGGCTCCTTGTCAACCTTGCCCTGCAAAATCCCAAACGCGTCGTGGATGATGCGCATGCTCACGGAGCGCTTGCCCTCCCACATCATGCGGTTCACGAACTTGGAAACCGCCACGCTGTTGTACTTGGGGTCCGGCGCAATCTTCCTGTCTATGGTCTTCTTCTTTCTTCCCATGCCAAACCTCTACGCCTTGGGCCGCTTGGCGCCGTACTTCGAGCGCCCGCGCTTGCGGTCAGTCACGCCCAAGGTGTCCTTGGCGCCGCGGACAATGTGGTAGCGCACGCCGGGAAGGTCCTTGACGCGCCCGCCGCGAACCAAAACCACCGAGTGCTCCTGCAAATTGTGCCCAATCCCGGGTATGTAGGCGGTCACCTCGGTTCCGTGGGAAAGGCGCACGCGGGCAACCTTCCGCAAAGCCGAATTCGGCTTTTTGGGCGTGACCGTCAAAACGCGGGTGCAAACCCCCCGCTTCTGCGGGCAGGAGCGCAGCGCCGGGGACTTGGTTTTAGAGGTAACCTTTCTCCGCCCAAAGCGCACCAACTGATTAATCGTAGGCATTCGCTGAAAACTCCTTCTGTCTGCGCGCGCCGCCAGCATTCGGCGCGCCGTATTTGCGGGCCACCGGCCCGGCGGCATTTGCGCTTCCCCAAGCTCTCTCGGGGCGCGAGTCAAATGCGGGCAGGAACCGCGCCGCGGCAGGCCTTGGCCTGCGCCGGCAAGCGGAAACCGCACAGTGACAGCCTATCAAAAAGCGGGAAAAGCGTCAACCGGCCGCGGCGCAAATCTCGCAAAAAAAGCCGAAATCCGCCGCTTTTTTCCCGCGCGCGCCGAAAGCGCATGGCCGTCGGCGGCGCCGGAAAGCCGAAGCGCCGGCCGGAGCAGGCTATTCGGCGCCGGCGGCGCCCTCGCCCACGTCGATTTCGTGCTCGACGGGGGGCGCCCTGAGGTACTGGCGCAGGATTTCCATCACCTCGCCCAAGACCAGAGGCTTCCCGATGTGCGCGTTCATGCCGGCGTCAAGGCAGATCTCGATGTCCTCCTTGAAGACATTGGCCGTCATGGCGATTATGGGGATGTCCCTTGCCTTGGAGATGTCGAGGTTTCGGATGTGCTTCGTGGCTTCCAGGCCGTTCATCTCGGGCATTTGCAGATCCATGAAAATCAGGTCGTAGCGGTCGGGGCTGTCGCGGAACATCTGCACGGCCTTCGCGCCGTTCACGGCGCTGTCAATCTCGATTTCCGAGTTTTCCAGTATGGCGTACACGATTTCCCTGTTGATCTCCACGTCCTCGGCCAGGAGGATGCGGCGGCCGGGGTAGGTTTCGTCCAGGCCGAACCTTTCGTCGCTTTCCGCGTCTTCCACCATCGGCGCCGCGGAGCGAATGTGCTTGCCGACGCACTCCGCGACGGTGGAGGCCAGCAGGGGCCTTGAGAGGAAGTCGTCAACGCCGGCGGCCTTTGCCTCCCTTTCGACGGGGTTCCAGTCGACGATCGAGGCCATGACGATCACCGACTTGTCGGGGCTCAGCTTCCTGATCTCGCGCGTCAGGTCAATGGCGCTCATGTCCGGCATTTTCCAGCAGATGAAAACCATGTCGTAGGGGGCCTTTTCGGAGAGGCCCAGCGCCTCGCTCCCGCTGGAGGCCACATCGCATTTCAGCCGAAGCTGGCTCATGATGTCCTTGAAATTTAGCTGGAGGTCGGGGTTGTCGTCCACGAGAAGCACGCGCGAGTCGGCGCGATCGACGTGGGAAATGTACGATATGTTTTCGCCGCCGCGCCTGGTTTGGACGGTGAACGAGACTGTAGTGCCCTTGCCCAGGTCGGACTCAATCCAGATTTTGCCGCCCATAAGCTCGACGATGTACTTTGAAATGGCGAGCCCCAGGCCGGTGCCGCCGTACCTGCGCGTTATGCCCCGCTCGGCCTGCTCGAAGGACTTGAACAGGCGCGCCTGCTGCTCGCGGCTTATGCCTATGCCGGTGTCCTTGACCACAAACCTGATGGTGTAAAGCCCGCCGGCCGCGTCGTCAAGGTATATGCCCAGATGCACGGCGCCCTCCTCGGGCGTAAACTTCGTGGCGTTTGAAAGGAGGTTGGTTATCACCTGCGCCAGGCGCAGGTCGTCGCCGACCAGAAGGTGCGGGATGTTCCGGTCGATGTACACGGTGAACTTCTGGCGCTTCTCGTCGATGCGGAAGTTGATGATGTTGATGACCTTCTGCAGCAGCTTCTCCAGGTTGAACACCATGACGGACAGCTCCATCTTGCCGGCCTCGATTTTCGACATTTCCAGGATGTCGTTGATGATGCCCAGCAGGTGGTTGGAGGCGTCCTCGATTTTGTTGAGCGCGTAGTCCTTTTTTTCCATGCTCGCGGCGCTCTTGCCGATCATGGTCATGCCGATGATGGCGTTCATGGGCGTGCGGATTTCGTGGCTCATGTTGGAAAGGAAGCTGCTCTTTGCGCGGCTGGCCGCCTTCGCGTTTTCCAGCGCCGACTGCATGTTGAGGGTCATCTCGTTGCGCAGGAGCGCGTTGGCCATGAGGAGGCTGCCGGCGCGGAGTATCGACTCCTCGTTCTCGGAAAACACCCTTTCATCGTGGCAGTCGTCAAAGCCGACGAAGCCCCAGAACTCGTCCTTCAGGAACACCGGCACGACGAGGACTGAAAGCACGCCCTGCATGCTCATTCGCTCCTGCTCCCTGGCCGGAAGGTCCTGAACCGGGCTGTTGATGCAGTGGCCGCAGATCAGGACGTTTTCCATGAACGGGAATTCCGAGTACGTCATGTCGCTGGACATCTGCTGCGGCACCCCTTCCGCCCACTCGAAAAGCTGGGAGCAGTAGTTTCTGCCGCCCTCGGTATAGTTTTTCCAGATGTACACGCGGTCAACGTTCACGGTCTGCGCTATCATGCCCATGCAGCGGATCAGGTTTTCCTTGAAAATCTCGCTTTCGGCGCGCAGCAGGATCGCCGCGACCCGGTTCATCGTCTGCAGCATGTTGTCGCGCTGCGTCAGCCCCTTCATCATGAGCTTGTAGCCGCGCAGATCGCGCGTGTAGCCGGCGATTACAAACTCGCCGCCGTAGTTTATGCGCTCAAAGACGACCTCGGTCGGGAACGGCGTGCCGTCCAGCATTTGGTGCATCCACTCGAAAGTGCAGGAGCCTTTGTCAAAGGCGGTTTCGACGTACTCCAGCAGCTTTTCCGCGCTGCGCCGCCCGTCCGGCTGGTACTCGGGGCTGAGGTCGCTCAGCCTTTCCAGGTATTCCTCCTTGTCGCGCAGGCCAAAAAGCCTGGCCGCCGCCTCGTTGCACAGAATGTTCTCGATGTTCCTGTTCCAGAGGTTGCAGCACAGCGGCGAGGAGTCCACCAGAAGCTGGAGGCGCTCGTGAACCTCGTTGATGTTGGAGAGCTGAATTTCGCGGTCGATGGCGTTGACGATCATCCAGCCGCCGGAGCGCAGGATGGAAATCTCGTCGTCCGCGAAGGCCCGCTCCGCGCGCCGGTCCTCCACGCTGAGGAAGCCCCAGAAAAGCTCGCGCAGGTGGATGGGGATTATAAGAATGGACTTGTTGTCGGAGTGGCTCAGGAACGTCCGCTCGGCGACGGGGAGGCTTTTGTACGGACCGTTGATGTACTCGCCCTTCGCGAGCTTTTCCAGCCAATCGGGGGCGCCGCGGAAAAAAATCTCGTCCGCGGGCGGCTCGGCGCTTTCCAGGCAGTTGCCGCTCGTCCACTCGTATTTCAGGATGCAGCAGACGTTCCCGTCCCTCACCGAATTCTGCCAAATGGCAAAGCGGTCGCCGTCCACGCAGCGCCCCATGTAGCCCATGCCCTCTTCCAGCGAATTCTCGAAATTTTCCCGGTTCACCGACGAAAGCAGCAGCTCCGACGTCCAGTTCACCGCGTCCAGAAGCTGCTCCTGGCGGTCGCGCTCATGCAGGGCAAGCTGGAGGTTTTCGGCGTAGGTGCCGATTTTCTTGCGCATTTCATGCACGGATCGCGCAAGGCCGCCGATTTCGTCGCGGCGCTTAAGGCCGTAGATGCCGCCGCCGGGCTTGCCAGCCGCGAGGCTCTTGGCGAGCCGGCTCAGCGGCGCAAACACCAGGCTGTGCATGCCCAGCGAGTCGGCCAGCGTGTAAACCAGCAGCGCCGCCAGCATGATCGCGAACAGCGGCATCAGATCCACAAAGCTGAACAGCGACCTGCTGTCGAAAAAGGCCACGACCGACCAGTCCGTGTAGGGAATCGGCATGATGGAGACAAATTCGGAGACAGACCGCCCAAATTCGATGAACATCGGCTCGGCGCCGGCGGAGAAGTGCCCGTCTATGCCGCGCAGGTGCCCGTCAATGACATGAAAAAGGCTTCGGTCGGCGAAGGCCATGTGTATGGTGCCGCCGGCGCCGGCCGGGTGGTATTCCATGTGGACGCTGCACATCAAAATGCTGCCATGGCCGTCGATGACGTAGCCGCGCACGTTGCGGACGGAATAGTCGCCGAACATGCCCTGCAGAACCGGGCGAATCCGAATGCCGGCGCCAAACACCCCCGCCACTTCGCCGCCGTGCTTGACCCTGTGGTTGATCCACAGGCGCCACTCGCCGGTGGCCTTGTCCGCGTCGAAGTTCATGTTGTACTCGAACGGCGAGACCAGGGTGTTGAAAAACCACATGTCCTCGGGATCCAGGGAGCTGAGCTGGGAGAGCGGCGCAAAGTCCTCGAAGGCCATTCCCGCGTAGACCTTGTACTCGTTGCGCGACTCCAAAATGCCCAGGTACAGCAGGGTGTACGGCATGACGTTCACGTAGTCCAGCATGACGTTGAAGGCGGCCGCCCTTTTTGCCGGGTCATCCTCGGCGCCGAACCACGCGGTGACGGCAATCGAGTTTGCGGATTTTCGGACAATCGTGAGGTCGCTGTTTATGAACGAGTGAAACCTGTCAACCGCCTCCTGAGCGTAGAAGCGCGCCAGGTTTTCCGAGGCGCTGTTTGTAATCGCCGATGCCAGGAAAAAAACGGTTATCGTCACCAGCGCAAAAACCAGCGAGAAGAGCGCTATCGTCATCCGCCGCGCCCGCGCCGCTATGCTCTTTCCGGAAATGGAATTGTACAGCGCCCGAGCAAAATTGCCTTTCATTCCGCCTTTCCCCAACGCGCCAAAGAAGGCGCCGCCCTGCATATTTGAGCCAAGCCTATTATCAATAATAAGGGCGATTCCGGCATAAGTCAACAACCCGCAGGTTACCCCGCAGCGCTGATGGCATAGCCGGAGCGAAGGAAAAGGAAGCGCCGGCCCCTGCCGGCAAGGCCCCCTAGCGCAGCGTAAGCGCCTTCACCAGGCTGATGTTCTTCCGGAAGTGCGAAAAGTACTGCTTGTCCATGATGGCGACATGGGTAAGCACCCACTCCTTCAGGAAGGTGGTGAACTCCCCCAGGTTGATTTTCCGCTCCTTCTGGAACTCCCGCGCCTTGTCCAAAACCGTGACGATGAAGGTCTCGTGGGCCTTTTTGTGCTCATCGAAGCCGACGAACTGGGTCTGCTTCATGATTTTTTCCTCGGTGGCGAAATGGGTGCGAACGTAATCCACAGCCTTCTCCACAACCTGCTTAAAGTATTCCTGCTCTTCCTCGTCGTTGCCGCTGGCGTGGCTGAACATGTCGTTGATCAGGTCCAGCAAGCCCTTGTGCTGATCGTCCACGATTTTTATCCCGCACGCAAAGTCTTCCGACCACTTTACGGCCTGCCCGCTTTCCATAAATTACCGCCTTTAAGTGCATTCCCGCAAGGCACCGCCCAAAAGCCTCCGGGCAGCCCCGCCTGCAATTCCGCGCAAAAAAGCGCCGGCTGGCTAGGCGCCGGCCGGCGCTTCCCAAAATAACCCGCCTGCAAGGCGCTCGCCCGCAGGCGCCGCTCGCAGGGCGCTGCCTGAATGGCTCCCCTCTCAGGGCCGCCCCACAGGCGCTGCCCGCGAAGCGCTAGCCCGCAGGGCGCCGCACACAGGGCGCCGCCCCGCAGATGGCGCCGCCCCGCAAGGCGGCGCCGCAGGCAGGAGCGGCCTAGAAGGGCCTCTCCGCGAGGTACTTGTACTCTTTCCAGACGCGATCGGCCTGCGCCTTCGCCTTGGCGAGCAGCGCGTCGGCGCGCGCCGGGTCGGCGACCTTGACGCTCTTGAAGCGGCCTTCCTTGTACATGAAGTCCTCGACGCTGCTCGTCGGGTCCTTCGAGTCAAGCTGGAAGGGATTCTTGCCCTGCTCCTTGAGCCTGGGATCGTAGCGGTACAGCGGCCAGAGCCCGCTGGTGACCACGGCCTTGCCCTGCTCAAGCCCCTTGCTCATGTCGATCTGGTGGCTGATGCAGTGCGAGTAGGCGATGATGAGCGACGGGCCGTCGTAGGACTCCGCCTCGCGGAAGGCCTTGATGGTCTGCGCTATGTTCGCGCCCAGCGAAATCTTGGCGACGTACACGTAGCCGTAGCTCATGGCTATGGCGCCGAGGTCTTTCTTCACGATGTCCTTTCCGGAGAAGGCGAACTTCGCGGTGGCGCCGATCGGGGTGGCCTTTGACATCTGGCCGCCGGTGTTGGAGTAAACCTCGGTGTCCATGCAGAGCAGGTTGACGTTCTCGCCGGAGGCGATGACGTGATCCAGGCCGCCGAAGCCAATGTCGTAGGCCCAGCCGTCGCCGCCGAAGCCCCACACCGACTTCTTGATGAAGTTGTCGGCCAGCGAAACCAGCAGCTTCGCCGTGGGCCTGGAGTCGGAGGCCAGCGCCTTCTTGAGCTCCTTGACGTTCTTCCTCTGCTCCTCGATGGACGCGTCGTCCGCCTGGGAGTTGGCGAGGATCTTGTCGAGGAGCGCCGAGGCTATGCCCTCGCCCTTCGCCTTCGCCGCCATCTCGCGGGCGTGAACCGCCAGCTTGTCGCAGGTAAGCCTGAAGCCCAGCGCAAACTCCGCGGTATCCTCGAAGAGGCTGTTCGACCACACCGGCCCGCTCCCGCTCCCGTCGATATTCGTGGTGCAGTAGGGGGTGGTGGGCAGGTTTCCGCCGTAAATCGAGGAGCAGCCGGTGGCGTTGCCGATGAGAGCCCTGTCGCCGCAAAGCTGGGACATGAGCTTGATGTAGGGCGTCTCGCCGCAGCCGCCGCAGGCGCCGGAGAACTCAAACAGCGGGCGCTTGTACGCGAGGGCCTTGGGATTGCTGAGCTCCCCTTCCGCCGGCGTTTCGGGCAGGCTGAGGAAGTAGTCCCAGGCCTCGACCGACTGCGCCTTGAACTCGTGGTCGTCCGCGTAGGACTTCCAGGCGAGGGCGCCCTTCTGCGCCTGCGGGCACTGGTTGAAGCAAAGGCCGCACTCGTAGCAGTCCTCGGTGGCGATGGCCATGGTCGCCTTCATGCCGGCGACGGCTTTCGGCCTGATCTCTGCGGTCAGGAAGCCCTTCGGCGCCTTCGCCGCGGCGGCGTCGCTGAGGTTCTTCATGCGAATGCAGGCGTGCGGGCAGACGAAAGCGCAAATGCCGCACTGGGTGCAGGCATCGGGGTTCCAGACCGGCACGTTCTCGGCCGTGGAGCGCCGCTCGTACTGGCTGGTCGCGGTCGGGAAGGTCCCGTCGACGGGGATCTTGCTCACGGGCAGATCGTCGCCCCTCTGCACGGATATCTCGCCTAGGGTTTCGCGGATCAGGTTGCCGGTGGTGTCCTTCCTGTCGCCGGCGGTCGCGAAGAGCTTCTTCATGCTGAGGCTGCCCTCGGGCGCGGAGGGAACCTTCACTTCCTCAATGGCGTTCAGCGCCGCGTCCACGGTCTTGTAGTTCTTCTCGACTATGTCGGCGCCTTTCCTGCCGTAGGACTCGTGGATGTGCTCCTTCATGCGCTTGACGGCCTCGTCCTGCGGGATGATGCCGGCGATCTTGAAGTACGCGGCCTGCATGACCGTGTTGATGCGGGTGCCCATGCCGTTGGCGCGGGCGATTTTCACCGCGTCGACCACGAAGAAGCGCGCTTTCTTCTCTATAATGCGCTTCTGCGCCTCCTGCGGGATGTTCTTCCAGACGTCGGCGGCGCCGAAGGGGCTGTTGAGCAGGAAGGTTCCGCCCGGCTTCAGCCTCTTGAGCATGTCGTACAGCTCCAGGTAGGAGAACTTGTGGCATGCGAGGAAGTCCGCGGTGTTGATGAGGTAGGGGCGCTTGATCTGCCCCTCGCCGAAGCGCAGGTGCGACACGGTGAAGCCGTTGGACTTTTTCGAGTCGTAGGAGAAGTAGGCCTGGGCGTTGAACTTGGGATTCGCCGCGTTCGCCTCGCTGATGATCTTGATCGAGTTTTTGTTAGCGCCGACCGTGCCGTCAGCGCCGAGGCCGTAGAACAGCGCCTCGGTCAGGTTGTCGTCGACGATCACGAAGTTGGGATCGAAGTCGAGGCTCTTGTTCTGCACGTCGTCGCGGATGCCAATGATGAAGTTGGCCTTTTTCTCGCCGGAAAGGTTGTCGAACACGGCCTTGACCATGTTCGGGGTGAATTCCTTGGAGCCAAGCCCGTAGCGCCCGCCCAAAACCAGCGGGTTGCCGGAGAAGGGGGCCACGCCGGCGGCCTGCGCCTCGGCGATCGCGGTGCGGACGTCCGTGTACAGCGGCTCGCCGATGGCGCCCGGGTCTTTCGTGCGGTCCAGAACCGCGATCGACTTGACCGTGGCGGGCAGCGACTTGACGAAAAGCTTCATATCAAAGGGGCGGAACAGCCTGACCTTCACCATGCCCAGCTTCTCGCCCTTCGCGTTGAGGTAGTCAACGGTTTCCTCGACGGTGTCGGCGCCGGAGCCCATGATGACGACCACTTTTTCGGCGTCCCTCGCGCCGTAGTAGTCGAAAACGTTGTACTGGCGCCCGGTGAGCTTGGCATACCTGTCCATGTACTCCTGGACAATGCCGGGAACCGCGTCGTAGTACTTGTTCACGCCCTCGCGGCCCTGGAAGTAGGTGTCCGGGTTCTGCGCCGTCCCGCGGATGCTGGGATTCTCGGGGTTCAGCCCCCTCGCGCGATGCGCCGTGATGAGATCGTCGTCGATCATCTTTGCAATGGTATCGAAGGAGGTTTCCTCGACGTTCTGCGTCTCATGGCTGGTGCGGAAGCCGTCGAAGAAGTGCAGGAACGGAACGCGCGATTTCAGCGTAGCGGCGTGCGCGATGAGCGCGAGGTCCATCACTTCCTGAACGTTGTTCGAGGCAAGCATGGCCCAGCCCGTCTGGCGGCAAGCCATGACATCCTGGTGATCGCCGAAAATCGAGAGGCTCGACGTGGCCAAGGCCCTCGCGGAGATGTGGAACACCGTGGGCGTAAGCTCTCCCGCGACCTTGTACATGGTCGGGATCATCAGCAGGAGGCCTTGCGAGGCCGTAAAGGTGGTAGACAACGCACCAGTGGTCAGCGCGCCGTGCACTGACGCTGCCGCTCCCGCTTCGGATTGCAACTCAATCACCTTGGGGACGGTCCCCCAGAGGTTTTTGCGAGGATCCTTCTGGGAGGACCACTCGTCTGAGAGCTCTCCCATGGGGCTGGAAGGGGTAATCGGGTAAATCGCGATTACTTCGCTGAGCGCATGGGCAACGTGTGCCGCCGCGGTGTTTCCGTCAATCATGACCATCTTTTTCTCGGGCATAATTCTTCCTTTTTCTAGGTGAGATGGGAATATTATACCCG
>Ga0209755_10001714_pt1 | contig 32912 bp, 28 predicted proteins | sample TergutCo191P1_FD_187301 | JGI IMG/M metagenome (GOLD analysis project Ga0209755, IMG submission 187301) | Cornitermes sp. P1 segment gut microbial communities from Petit-Saut dam, French Guiana - Co191P1 (SPAdes) (version 2) | ecosystem: Host-associated > Arthropoda: Insects > Digestive system... | reverse complement strand
AACCCCCTGCGGCAGTTCCCCGGCAGTCTTTTCCGCCGCCTGTTCTATAGCTTCCATAAGCGAAAGCCCTGCGCCTTTGCCGCTGGTAGAAGCGCAAGCCGACAAAATTAGAATAAATACGGTAAATAATATCATCCATTTTATCACAAAGCGTTTTATCATGTTCTATTTTCTCCTATGTCTATTAGTATGTTTCATTATAACATTTTATATAAATATATTATACATTACAATACATATATATACCCTTTTTTCCGATTTTTAACTTATTCCCTTATTCTTTTTGCCTTTCTGGGGATAACTTCCCGCGCTCGAACCTACGGTTCGCGGACGGCTGCAACTAAAGTTGCTTAGAGAGACCATTGATTGTGGGACAAAAAGAATTTATTATATATAATTATTACCTGATAAGATTAACCCTGTAAAACTTGCGCTTAACGTTCGTTAGGCGCAGATAAAATGCTTATTTAAACAGTTTAAATTTATACTAATCCTTCGGCTGCTGATAAAATCTGCCGTTAACCTGCTCAGTTTTTAATACGTTGATAAAAGCGTTAGAATCAATATTTTTTATTAAAGGTATTAAATTTTTTACCTGACTTGCGGTGACAACCGAATAAAGCATTGTGCGCGTGTTTTTTCCGAAACTGCCGAAGCAGTCGATTAATGTCGCGCCGTGTCCTGTTTTTTCGTGTATCATTTTGAAAATCTCATCAGGTTTGTTGGTGATTATAAGAAGAGTTCTCTGCTGATAGTTGCGGTATAAAACTTTTAGCGCCATTGTAGTCGCAAACTGGAAAATAATTGAGTATAACGCTCTGTCTAAACCGAATAAAATTCCGGCGGACGCGAGAATGACAAAATTTACCGCAAAGATGTAATTCCACGCGTCCTTGCGGTATTTCTCGGAAATATAAATGGCGATAAAATCCGTGCCGCCGGAAGACGCGTCCGCGTGAAGGCACATGCTGATAGCGACAGCGTTTAAAAGTCCGCCGAAGACCGCCGAAAGAAGAATGTCATGAGTAGTCAAAAAACTTGTAAACATTGACGGCATAAAATCCGTAAGGATGCCGGAAACAACAACCATCAATGTCGAATAAAAAGTGAATTTCTTACCGATAAATTTAAAACAAAAAATCGCGGGCGCAAGATTTAACGCGTAAAAAATTACGCTGAAAGGAACATGTATATTTCCAAAGCGCAAAAAGATTTCCTGAATAAGAAGAGTGAGCCCTGTAAAGCCGCCGGGGAGCAGACCTCCGGCGTGAACAAAAGTATTGATGTTAAACGCAATAAGGATCGCGCCTGAGAGAACCAGGAATATTCGTTTTATAGTATGAAAAAATTTATCAGGCATTTTAATATCATAACCGCATTATCATTATCCTGTATATACGATGAACATATAGACGGCGAAAATTATAAGAAGAATGCATCCTTCCCAGCGGTTAATAATTCCTTTTGACAGCGGTATCATGGCGAGTAACAGAGCGATTGTTATGCCGAAAAGCCAGATCATGTCGCCAAAAAACAGCGCTTGATTATTTATTTTTACGGGATTTACGACCGCTGTTACTCCAAGAACTCCCGCGATGTTAAAAAAGTTTGAGCCTATTATGTTTCCAATCGAAAGATCCGCTTCTTTTCTGAAAGCAGCGATTAATGATGAAATTAACTCAGGCGCACTTGTACCAACTGCGACGATAGAAACAGCGATGACCCGTTCGCTCACTCCCCATGCAAGAGCGATTTCGCGCGCTCCTTTTACAAACCATCCTGAACTGAAGTACAAACCAACGACAGCCGCTAAAATAATTAATACCGCGAATACAGGTTTCATTGTCGCAGGTTCGATTGTTTTAGCGTCTTCTTTTTTCCGCGATTTAATAACAGAAAAAACAGTGTAAGCGATCAATATCAATATAAATGTGATTCCCTCAAATAATCCTATAATGCCGTTAAGCCCGAAAACCAAAAGCAAAACTGTTATGAGAAACATCACTAGATAATCAAAGCCGATAGCTCTGTTTCTGATTGGAATGGGAGAAATGATTACTACGATAGCGAGAATGCACGCAATATTCGCGATGTTCGAGCCGATAACGTTACCTAGCGCGATATCGTGTGAATTTTCTAATGCGGCTTTTATGCTGATAAACATTTCCGGCGCTGAAGTTACATAGGCGACAATTGTCAGCCCGACAACTAGTGTACTGATTTTAAAGTATCTGGCAATTTGAACGCTTCCTGTAACAAGCCAGTTGCCGCAGATTATTAAAACACCTAATCCGAGAGCGAGGTAGAAATATGGTATCGCAGGGGAGAAAACTGTTCCTGAAAATAATTGATCCATGGTAGATTATTTTAATATTATTTACCTGATATTATCAATGATAAGAAAATTAATCAGATTTGAGGATTTATATTTTATGAGACTCTATTTATTTACAATGAGGTTTTAATACCACACTCTTATTGACAAAGTATATTTTAACTCTTACTATGTAAGTATGTTTAGTAGGTATTTGTGATAATTATTAATTATTTTCTAAAAAGAACACTCTCTCTTATACCACTGATCTTTGTCGTATCTGTGTTGATTTTTTTTCTTATCCGGCTGACTCCTTCCGATCCAATCGGATCAATCACAAGCGGACGGCGGATCAGTGAGGAGACCCGCGCTTCCCTTACAGCTCAATATAATCTTGACAAGAGCCTTCCGGCGCAATATTTCATTTGGATAAGCGGAGCGGTTTCCGGAAACTTTGGCGACAGCTACAGATACAGGCAGCCTGTCAGCGAGCTGCTCGCCGCGAGACTTCCGACTACTTTGCAGCTTGTTCTGATGAGCGCGATTTTCTCAATTCTTTTAGCGATTCCGTTGGGTATTGTCAGCGCTGTTAAAAGAAACTCGATTTTAGATCGAGGGATATCAATCTTTATGATCTTTTGCGTTTCATCGCCGGTTTTTCTTAACGCTATTTTATTAATGCTGCTGTTTGTTTTTAAATTAAGATGGTTCCCCGCTTTCGGAACCGGTAATAATTTTTTCGAAAATTTTTATTATCTTTGTCTGCCGGCTTTCGCTTTGAGTCTTAACATGGTCGCTCTAATCGGACGCATTGTCCGCGATCGAATGATCAACGAATTTAAATCGAGTTACGCGCTCGCTCTTACCGCGAAAGGCACGCCGTTCCATCGGATAACATTGGTTCATTGTTTTAAAAATACGCTGGTTCCTCTTATCACAGTCGCAGGAATTCAGATCGGCACGATGGTTATCGGCGCTGTGTTAGTTGAAAATATTTTCGCGCTTGGCGGAATCGGAGCTCTCCTTATAGAAAGCATTCAAGCTTCTGATTATCCTGTGGTACAGAGTATAATGTTATTTCTTGTAACAGTTTTTCTTATCCTCAATTTAATTGTAGATTTTATTTATTTTTTTATTGATCCCAGAATTCGCTCAGGTTACAACGGGCAGGCTGCGCATGATGAAGCATAACTCCATATTGAAATTATTAGGAATTAATCTCCCCTTTAAAAATTTATTTAAAAATAAAACAGGAAATATTCATGGAACTTTTATAACTATGCCGTTTTTAATTTCCGGTTCTATACTTCTTCTGATTATAATCTGCTGCGTTTTATCTCCTGTTATCGCTCCTTTCGGCGAGTCAGAACAAAACCTTGAGTCATCTTTGGCTCAGCCTTCGGCGAAGCATCTTTTGGGAGCTGACAAAATGGGCAGGGATATTTTTTCCCGTCTTCTTTACGGCGGCAGAGTAACGCTTGTATCCGCTCTTTGTGTTGTGATTATCTCTGTGATAATCGGAGCGCCGCTCGGGCTTTTCTCCGGTTTTTACGGCGGCAAATTCGATTCTATTACAGGACGTTTGTGCGATGTGCTGCTTTCTTTTCCGTCATTGCTTTTAGCTTTTCTTTTTGTCGCCGCTCTCGGACGCGGAATGATTAACGCTGTTCTGGCTCTCGGAATTGTTTATGTTCCGATGATTACGCGCCTTGTGCGTTCGCTTACTCTGGTGGAAAAAAATAAAACTTATGTGGAAGCGGCGAAGTCAATCGGCTTCTCGCGCCCGTATATTCTTTTCCGTCATATTTTACCTAACTGTATTGATACTCTTATGGTTCAGCTTACTTTGGATCTGGCTTACGCGATTTTGGATCTTGCCGCGCTTAGTTTTATCGGACTTGGGGTAAGTCCTCCGACCGCCGATTGGGGAGCGATGCTTCAGGAAGGAAGAAACTTTTTGCTTATGAATCCGTTAATGGCTCTAGCGCCCGGAGGCGCGATTGTTATTACTGTTATCAGTTTGAATATATTCAGTGATTGTATAACTCAATATCTTGATCCGCAGGGCAGAGTTCTTCCATCGTTTGAAAAAATGGAAAAACGCTTATCGAGAATGCGCCGGATTCAAGATGCGCACAGGAATGAAGCTGATGGAAACTGAGATACTCAACATAAAAAATCTCTCATGCGATTTCCTTACTGTTGAGGGAATTGTATACGCGTTAAGCGGCGTGAATTTGCGCCTAACGCGGGGAGAAATCCACGGGCTTGTGGGCGAATCAGGCTGCGGAAAAAGCGTCACTTCCCGCGCGGTTATGGGTTTAATCGATAAAAAACATACCCGTCTTGGAGGGGAGGTTTATTTTAACGGGAATAATCTATTAAAATTACCGGAAAAAGAAATGCGCGATATACGCGGTAAAAAAATTTCTATGATTTTTCAAGACCCGCTTAATTCACTTTCGCCTCTTGAAACTGTAGGCAGCCAGATTGAAGAAGCTGTAAAAAATCATTTTGATATTCCCGCGCAAGAATTACGCGGCAGGACAGCGTCGCTTCTTGAAAAAGTAGGATTGCATCCTGATACCGCGAAACAGTATCCTTTTGAGCTCTCAGGCGGAATGCAGCAGAGAGTTATGATCGCTCAGGCGATTTGCTGCGATCCTGAATTACTTATCGCGGATGAACCTACAACCGCTTTAGACTTAACAATTCAAGCTCAGGTTTTAACGTTACTGCGAAGTTTACAAAAGGAATTATCGCTGACAATTTTATTAATAACGCACAATTTCGCGCTTGTTACGGAAAATTGCGATAACGCTTCTGTCATGTACGCAGGCCGTGTTGTCGAAACAGCTCCCGTTAAAGATATAATCAAAACTCCTTTTCATCCGTATACCAAAGCTTTAATTAATTGTATTCCGCGTCATCAAAATGACGGCAAAAGAGAGAAGCTGCCTGTAATCTTAGGCTCGCCTCCGAGGCTTTACGAACCTATCAAAGAATGTCCCTTTCTTCCCCGTTGTGATATCGCTGACAAGACTTGCGAAAAAATACCTTCTCTTGTTGATCTTGGCGGCGGCAGATCTGTCTGCTGTCACAAAAGTTCACTGGAGCGCTGCGTATGTTAGAAGTAAAAGATTTAAAAAAATGTTTTATAACAAATAATAAACGCAGGCTTTGGGCTGTAAACGGAGTCTCGTTTAATATTAACAAAAATGAAGTTCTCGGTATTGTCGGCGAATCGGGCTGCGGCAAGTCAACTTTGGCGCGGCTAATCTTAAGGCTAATTGAGCCGAGCGGAGGACAAGTTTTCTTTAATGACACTGAAGTCACAAACGCGAACACTAGAACGTTAGGAGAAATTCGAGGGAATATGCAGATGGTATTCCAAAATCCGTACGCGTCATTTAATCCGAAGATTAGAATCGGCAAATCTCTCATGGAAGTCTGCCGTTATTACGGCATGAACGCAAACGAAAGCCGCGAAAGAATTGAGAAATTGTTATGCGACACCGGATTGTCAATCGATCTATTGAACCGCTGGTCCCGCGAACTTTCGGGAGGGCAGCTTCAGCGTCTTGCGATCACCAGAGCTTTATTATCGGAGCCTTCGCTGCTTGTCGCTGATGAACCGCTGGCTTCTTTGGATGTTTCAGTTCAGGCGCAGCTTCTTAATCTGCTTGAGGAAATTCGTCAAAGCCGTTCAATGACAATGATTTTTATTTCGCACGATATGAACGTAGTTGAGTATTTTTGCGACAGAGCGGCTGTTATGTATTTAGGTATAATTATGGAATTGCTTCCCGCGCGGGAATTATCCGGCGGTTTATTGCATCCTTATACGCGATCGCTTCGCGCCTGCGCTCCGCAGCTTGATACTTTCAAAGATACCGGTGGAAGCGCCGTAAGTATCGCAGGCAATAAAAATGATTTAATTCAAAGCGCTCATGCGGCGCGGGCGGGCTGTCCTTTCGCTCATCGCTGCCCGGACGCGAAACAACAATGCGCGCAAAGCGTTCCGCTGTTACGTGAAATTTCGAAAGACCATTGGATACGATGCCATTTTATGTAAAATCATCGATTTAAATATCGCCTCAGGAGTAATTGATGACAAAAATTATTTACAACGGAAGAATCTGCCTTGGAAAAGAAAATTTCTGTGAAGCTCTTATCATAGAAAACGGCAGGATTCTTAAAACAGGATCAAATAACGATTTATTAAATGAAATTCCGTTAAGGACTGAAAAAATTGACGCTTGCGGCGCGGCAGTGCTGCCTGCTTTTAATGACAGTCATCTTCATCTAATGTGGGTGGGACGGCGCACAATCAGTATTGTATGCACCAATGCCGCTTCCATCGATGAAGTGATAAAAATCGGCAGGGAGCATATCAAAAAATTTAATCTTCCGGCGGAAACATATATTGACGGCGCCGGAGTTAATCCCGATCTTTTTAAAAACGGAGAAAAGCGGGATTTGCTCCGAGAGGATATGGATAAGATTTCTTTAGAGCATCCGATAATTATCAGCCGTCATTGCGGACATACCGTTTATTGCAATTCACTCGCGCTGCGTCTTGCCGGAATCAGCGAAGCGGCTCCTGATATCGAAGGCGGAACAATAGAAAAAGATTCTAGCGGAAGACCTACCGGCGTAATCAGAGAGAACGCGAATGAGCTTGTTTATAAAATCGCTCCCGCGCCTTCAAGAGAGGATATGAAAAAATTCATTCGCTTGGGAATGAAAGAAGCTCATTCATTCGGGATAACATCATGCGGAAGCCATGACATAGATGGTCCTGATTTTGATAATGTAATCGAAGCGTATAAAGACGTTTATGATGAATATAAAAGAAATAATAAACCGGGACTCCGCGTTAGTTTGCAATGCGGAATTTCATTAAAAGAAAATATACTGGATGATTATATAAAAAGAGATATTAATCTTGTTCCGTTATGGGAAGATCCAAATTGGGGAATCTTTTTAAAAATGGGTTCTCTTAAACTTTTTGCCGACGGGACATTGGGCGGTCGTACCGCGTGGATGCGTCATCCGTATAATGATAAACCTGAAACCCGTGGGTTCCCCGTTTTAGATCAAGAGAGATTGGATCGCATTGTTAAAAAAGCTTCCGGCGGAAATATTCAAGTTTTAGTTCACGCTATCGGGGACGCGGGAATTGACGCCGTTATTCAGTCTTATGAAAAAGTCACAGAGAAAGGAAACCCCCTTCGGCACGGGATAATTCATTGTCAGATAACATCAGCCGATCTTTTGGAGCGGATGGCAGACCGGAAAATCCTCGCGCTTGTTCAGCCTGTTTTCCTTTCTGATGATATGCATATTCTTGAACGCAGAGTAGGGCAGAATCTTGCCTCAACTTCATACGCTTGGAATACAATGCAAAAATTAGGAATTCCTGTCAGTTACAGCACAGACGCGCCTGTTAGCGGTATCGATCCCCTCAAAAACATTGAATGGGCAGTGCTGCGCGGGGAGCAGCTCCGTACGCAGCGCCGCGCTTCGCGCGAAAACTGCGAAGATACGCACCCTAAAGGTTTTTTTCCCGATGAGAAAGTGGACGTGTATTCGGCGTTCAATGCTTATACCGCATCCAGCGCGTTTTCAAATCACAGCGAGAATTATTTAGGCTGTATCGCAGCCGGTTTTTTAGCCGATCTGGTCTTTCTTGACAGGGACATTTTCGCTGTTTCTCCGAATGAAATCCACAAAACCCGCGTTTTAAGAACAATGTGCGCCGGAGAAACTATATATGAAATTTAAATTTTTTTGTATATTATGATTGACAAAATTCTTATTTTTCCGTATTGTAGTAAAATATTGCAATAACATATTAATACAATATGTTTAGTATGTTTAAAATATCAAATAAAAATTTGGAGGTTTTTATTATGAGAAAAACAAGATGGATTTCGATTTTAATTCTGCTTGCCGCCGGATTGGCTATAATCGGATGCGGCGGACAAAAGGCAAAAGGAGTTACTTTTACTATTGCCTTAAGCGAAGACATTAGAGCGGTTGATCCCGGCGTAGCCTGGAACTATGTAACAAACCAAGTTACTAACCAAATAACAGAAGGGCTTTTAACTCTGGATGTTGATAATAATATCGTTTTACAACTGGCTCGAAGCTGGCAGCAGACAGACGCTCTTACTTATGTTTACGATGTGCGCGACGATGTTTATTTTTCCGACGGTACAAAAATGACAATGGACGATGTGCTCTTTTCATTTGAGCGCTCAAGAGATCCGGACGGCGGAACTTACTTCTCGGATTTCTTCAGCGGTGTTGATAGTTTTTCTGTTGACGGCTGGAAATTTATCATCAAACTTAAAAATCCTTCGGCGGTCTTCAAATATATTCCGGCAACAGGAGCAGGACGCATAATCAGCAAGGCTTATTACGAAAAAAATAAAGCCGCATTTGGCACAGCGTCAGGCGGCATTGTTGCGACAGGACCTTTCGTGTTCCAGAGCTGGACAAGCGGACAGGAAATAGTTTTAAAGAAAAATACCAATTACTGGAACAAAGAAAAACTCGCCGCTAATATTGTCGATACTCTTTTGTTCAGAATAATCCCCGAGGATACTTCAAGAGTTATCGCTCTTCAGACAGGAAATGTTGATTTCTGCATGAACCTGCCGATGGATCAGCTTGACCTTATAGCTTCGGATCCGAATATCAATCTTAGTATCGCGTCTACTTTTCATCACACATATCTTGCGCTTAACACCCAGAGAGCCCCGATGAACGACATAAACGTGCGCAAAGCGATTTCACGCGCCATGGATATTCCCGAATTCCAGCAGCGCATAATTAAACGCGCCGGTATCGCGGGAACTATTCTTCCGTTCAGTCCGGCTTTATATCTTGAAAACGAGGCAGGATGGCTTGCGTATCTTAAAAATAATCAGGGATACACATACGACCTCGCCGCGGCAAGACAGCATCTTGCAAGGTCAGCTTATCCCAACGGCTTTAACTGCGATCTTGTAGTAAGCGAGAATTCCCTCGCTAACCAGCGCGCGCTGTACATACAGGAAGCGTTACGCGCCATTAATATCAACGTGACAATCAGAAGAATGTCCGGCGATGAGCAGGATGTTCGTCAGATGGGAGGCGTTCTTGACGCAAACGGCAAAAGAGATTACGACATGATTATCGGCGGATGGGAGGCTGATTACCCCGATCTGAGCTGCAATATCGAAGTTATGTACGGCTCGATTCACGCTATCGAAAGTTACAATGCCGCCGTCTACGTGAATCCTGAGGCTGATAAATTAATTGAATCGCAGATAACCACGATAGACTCCGCGAAGCGTTTCGAGATTCAATCACAATTGATGGATATTATCGTAAACGATGTGCCGTATATAATATTTGATTATTCAAACAGACCAAGCGCTTTAAACAAGAAATTTACAGGCGTTGTGGTATCTTTGTGGGCTCTTCCCATACAGGATGTTCGTTACGCTAATTAGTGAAGGAAAATAGATGAAAAAACAGGGATTGGACGGGAAGTAACCAGCTTCTCGGACAACCCTGGACTACCCTAAACCCCGCCATATTCTTTTTTAAAATCATTAATAATTTTTTGCGCTGTGGGGGCGGAACACATTCCGCCTCTTGCTGTGCATAGCATACTTGCGTCCATTGATTTTCCGACAATATCAGCGGCGTCAACTACCTCATGGAAAGGCAGCACAGGATCTTCGTTTATCATAGCCCATTGCGCGTAAACGATAGACATTACTGCGACGCTTAAAATTCTTGATCCGCAGGGCATCCCCTGTCCGCCCGGTATTACATCGCATGGCAAGCCGACAGCGTTCTGAAGAGCGAAAGACGCTGCCGACTCAATCTGCTGCGGCGTTCCGCCGAGCATTTCTACTACAGCCGCAGAAGCCATCGCGCTGCAGCAGCCGCATTCTCCCGCGCAGCCGATTACTTCTCCCGTGGGATTGGTTCTGGTATAACAAATCGCTCCGACTCCGGCGGCGATAAAGAGTCCTCTTAGAATATCATCATCGCTTAAATTAAATTCTTCTTTTACGGCATGCAGAATGCCGGAAATAAATCCGCCGCCTGAACCCATTGGACCCGGCACATCCAGAACGCCGGGACATTGCACTCTCGCGCAGGAAACATAATAAATTGATTTCGCGAATAAACCCTGCACTAATTTCGCGTCTTTCATTCTACTGCCCCAATTTTTATATGAAGCGGGGAAATATTTATTAAACGCAGGAGATTCTTCTCCCGACACAATCGCGTAAATTCTTCTATGCATTGTCTTCTGTATTTTATTTCGCATGTAATTAATAACTTCTTCACGCGTCCAGCCTGACGCGGCTGTTTCATAATCCACCGCGACATCAAACATCGGTTTGTTTTGTTCTTTCGTAATTTCTCTCCACTTAGTCATTGTGTCAAAAAGCTGCGGCTGTTTATTTTTATTTGTCACAACAGGCAGAACCGGCTTCATAATAAAGTAATTTTCTTTTTTAATTAATTTTAAAACTGAATCATCGGGGGAGCGCGGCATTTTATACCAGTATACAGTTTCGCCGCAGGCGCTAAAAGCGCTACTTCCAGTTCCCGCTTCCAGTACTTCATTCGCGGCGTAAATTTTTTCTTTCAGCTCATTTTCAAGATTTGTTATAAAAAGAACATAAGTATCACCCAAACCGCTGAATTTAAAGCCATTTACTGATACTGTTTCCACCATTCCGCCGCCTGTGGAAACAGCGACTAAAGCTGCGGTTTTTCCGGATTTGCCTGTCAAGATAAATTTCATCGCGTTAATGTGAGGGCTTTCTTTCATAGAACAGATTTTTATGTTGTGCGAAATATTTTGTTTTTTTAATATAGATTTTATATCGAAAAAATCAGGGTGATCGACAGGATTGCCAACCGCTCCGTTTAACATACCGATATCTTCGTTCATTGTTCCCAATGTTCCGGCTAATGATCCGTCTTTATCAAGCTCGATTTGAATGTCTGAGACTTCCTCGTTCAGTAATGAATTGCAAAGAAACCCAGCGCGGCAGGGACCTGCCATATGCGAGCTCGAACCCGGCTGCATTATCGGACCAAATACATCATTAAAAAACTCAGGATATAAAGCGGTCATTGGGCCTTCGAGGACTTGAACCTCGGACCTACAGATTATGAGTCTGCAGCTCTAACCGACTGAGCTAAAGGCCCCCTCTCATTCGTTATAAAGTTAATAATACTAGCGAAAAATGTCAATAGGATGTAAATTCAAACGCAGTTTTCTCTTTAAATTACCTTAATTTTGAATTATAATTAAAATAGTATGTGGTCTCCTTCAGCTCCTTTAAGACAAATGTTCTACAATCTAGGTTTTTTCGCCAAAACTCTTAGAGGAATAGGTTTTTTCTTTAGACATCCGGGCGCGTCATTTAAAATCCTCGTTATGCAGATTCTTTTTACTTTTGTTCACGCGCTGGGGATATCGACTTTTTTGGCGATTGCGATAGGCGGTGCTGTAAATATTATCGGCTCTCCGTTTTTAACAATGCTCAATCAACAGCAGCTTATTTATTCGCTTTTAATTATAATTATTATGCGGGAATTGGGACCGCTTTTAACGGCATTCATCGTAATTGCGCGTTCTGCGACAGCGATAGCCACGGAAATCGCCGGTATGGTTATTTCGCATGAAGTCGAGGCTTATATCTCTATCGGCGTTGATCCAATCGAGCATTTGGCGGTTCCCCGGTTTTTGGGAGTCACAATATCACTCATCCTTTTAAATATTTATTTTTCTGTTTTCGGGCTTGCCGGTTCATTCCTTGTAGCTCAGATTTTTAATCCTACCTCGATGGAATTTTATTTTAATAATCTTTTACATCAGATGAGAGTTCATGATCTTCTGCTGTCAATTATTAAAAGTTTTGCTTTTGGAGCGATTATTTCGATAGTCGCGGTAGTTCAAGGTTTTTCTGTGGATAGAGCAAGCACTGAAGTTCCTGTAGCCGGATTAAAAGCCGTAAGCGGCGCATTTGGTCTTTGCATCTTAGTAAATGTGCTTTTATCCGTTTTATATTATATTACGCTGGCATGATGAATAGTATTTTAAAATTGGTTGATATTACTTTCTCGGCGCAGGAAAGAACGATTGTTCAGGGTATTAATATCAGTTTTACCGCTGGAATCGCGACAGCGATCGTAGGTCCGTCAGGCGGAGGAAAAAGCACCATTTTAAAAATTTCCGGCGGTCTTCTTTTGCCGAACGAGGGCGAGGTTTTATACAGAGATAAAAATGTCGCTTATATGAACAGAGCGGAGAATCTGGATTTCAGGCGGGAAAGCGCGTTTGTATTTCAAGATTCGGCATTATGGGCAAATCAGGATTTAAGGCAGATACTGGAACTTCCTTTAAAGATACATTATCCTAAAATGAACGTTAAAGATCGCATTGCAAGGATTAAAGAAGTTACTGCCGAAGTGGGATATACCAAAGATTTGGATATCCGCCCTTCAAGACTTAGTATGGGAGAGCAGAAATTAATCGGTTTCGCGCGTTCCTTGCTTTGCAATCCTGATCTTTTATTTTTAGACGAATGGACGGAATCGCTGGATGAAACTGCCGCTAACAGGCTTATTAAAATCGTAAAGAATAATGTGAAAAAAGGAGTGACAGTTATTTTTGTATGCCATGATATGCGTATAATGAATGAGCTAGCCGATCATATTGTTATCATTTCTAACGGTACAATCGCAATGGACGCCGCAAAGGAACAAATTACAAATGATCCCGAACTTAGCAATTATCTGAAAATGGGGATGGCTTTATGAAATTCTCCATACGTTTCGCCGATAAGATTGTCGGGACTCTTGTCATTCTCGCGCTGGCGATGCTTGTATTTGTTATTTTTATGCTTGGAAGCAACCAGCGATGGTTTGTCCGCGATATAATTTATGTAACATATTTAAATTCCGCATCCGGCGTAAGCCCCAATATGGCTATTCAATACAAAGGTTTTACGATAGGCAATGTAAAAAAAATTGAGCTTGCTAATGATGATCGCGTAGAAATTTCCATCACAATTTTTGAGGAATACGCTCACAGAGTTACCGAAGGTTCGTTAGTCGAAGTCTCAAGCAGTCCCATACCCGGATTCGGCGGCGGATTTATTTTTCATCCCGGTAAAGGATTAGAGCAGCTTCCCGAAGGAACGGAGATTCCGGAAATAAGCTCTCTGGAAGCCAGAAAATATATCGCATCCGGGCTCGCGGACAAACCGGCTGTAACTGGTTTAGATATTAACAATATAATTAATCAGGTAACAGGAATTTTGGAAGGACTCAATCTTTCATTGTCAGGTGCTCAGGGTTCCGAAGATCTTCCGCTTGGAATTGTTTTAAATGATATTTCTAAGATCACAACAAGCCTCGTACCGATTATCAGAAATTTTGAATCAATATCATATCAAGCGTCAGCGCCCGGCGGAACAATCATGAATATTCTTGACGGGGACGGCGCGTTTTACACTGGGCTTGAAGATTCAATTGTTTCGCTGTCCGGTATAATAAGCGATTTAAATAAAATAACCGAGTTCTTCCCGCCGCAGCTTCCGCAGATCGCCGTTTTAATCAGTCAGGTTAATACCAGTTTATTATCATTACAGGATATTTTAGTATCCGTCGCTAATAACCCGCTTTTAAGGGGCGGTATTCCGCAGCGGATTGAGACAGGTCCCGGCGGAGCCAGCCCTCGAAATCTGGATTTCTAATTGGAGAAATTAATGATTAGATTAAAAAATAAATTACTGCCCGGATTTTTTTCTTTTCTTATATTGATATTTCTCGCTTCTTGTTCAACAGCTCCTAAAAATCCCGAAGAAATTAATCTGCTTAAATTTCAAGCTGAGGACGGGATAGAGGCTGCTAACAAGGAAGCTGCTAAAGGTAACTTTGAGATCGCTCTTTCTTTGCTGACAGGTTTCAGGCGTAACGCGATTTTAACCGATGATTCTTCGCTTATTATTCGTACAAACCTCGCAAGAGGCAATATTTTATTTTCGATGAATAGGATTGCCGAAGCTTACGGCGACTGGGAGCAGGCGTTAAAAGAAGCTCATCATTACGGTAACCCGGAATTGCTCGCTGTCAGCAAGATTTTTAAAGCCAGAGGTGATTTGATTTCCGGCAGGGCTTCCGCGCGGTCGGTTTTGGACGAAGTTACAAAAGAAAGCGCAAACATCAAGGAAGGAAGAGCGTATATTGCGTTTTCATGGCAGGTTATCGCTCTTGCGAACAGTTCTCTTGGTTTTTTTGATGAAGCTGAGAAATCCGTAAGAAACAGTCTTGCTATTCACGAAAAAGATAAGGTACTTGAAAATGCTTCATATGATTGGTATATTATAGCTTCGATACGTTCTTTAGCCGGTAATTATGATAGTTCATTACAGGCTATAGAAGCTTCTATTGCCCTTGACCGGCGCATAGAAAACTCTTGGGGAATCGCATCCAGTTACCGTGCCATGGGTGATATTTTAAGAAAAGCGGGCAGAAACGATGAAGCGAAAGAAGCGTACGAAAGAGCCAAAGCGATATATTCGGCAATGGGGAATGAACAAGAAGTTGCACAGATTAATAAAAGATTGATGTTAGATTAAAACTCAGAATTTTTGGTGGAAAAATAAATGGATAATGTTTTTATGAATACGTATCATAGGCTGCCTGTTACCTTCGCAAGGGGTGAAGGCTCATGGCTTTATGATATAAACGGTTTAAAATATCTCGACTTCAGTTCCGGAATCGCGGTGAACCCTCTCGGGCATAATTATCCGCCGCTTGTAAGAGCTGTTACCGAGCAAGCCGGCAAATATTTTCATGTTTCTAATTATTATAACAGCGATGTAAGCGTCGCTTTCGCAGAAAGGCTTGTGCAGGCGACGGAACCTGTCGGTATGAAAAATGTGTTTCTTGCGAACTCCGGCGCGGAAGCCAACGAAGGCGCGATTAAACTTGCAAGAAAATATTCATTTTTAAAATACGGTTATGGCAGGCATAATATTGTTACGCTCAAAGGAAGTTTTCACGGAAGGACGATAACCACATTATCCGCGACAGGACAGGAAAAATTTCACAAAGATTTTGGTCCCTTTACAGACGGATTTTCCTATATCCCCGGCGGCGATATTAAAGCGCTGGATAAAGCGTTAGACAAAAGAACAATCGCGGCGTTTTTAATCGAAGCAGTTCAGGGTGAGAGCGGAATAGTTCCTCAATCCGAAGAATACGTCGCCGCCGCCGCAGCCTTCTGCGCAGAGCGTGATATTTTGTTAATTTTTGACGAGATTCAATGCGGGCTTGGCAGGACCGGAACATTTCTTGCGATGGAACATTATAAGGATTCAAGCGGCAATCCGTTAAAAGCCGATATCGTTACTCTTGCTAAAGGATTGGCAGGCGGCATTCCCGCAGGCGCTGTTTTAGCCGGAGCGAAAACTTGCAGCGTCTTCTCACCGGGAGATCACGGCAGCACCTTCGGAGGAAACCCTGTCGCTGCCGCCGCGGGTCTTGTTGTTTTAAAAACTGTCAACAATCCCGATTTTCTCGCGGAAAATGCGCGCAAAGGTGATAAAATAATAAACGCGGTAAAAAATCACCCTAAAGTAAAAAAAGTACGGGGCAGAGGATTGATGGTCGGTTTTGATATCGATACAGGCGCATGGCTTACAGTTAAAGCCGGAATCGCCAGAGCCGATTTAGCGAATAATAAAAACGGTCTTTTAATTTTATCAGCAGGAGCTAATACACTGCGACTTCTTCCGCCGTATATCATCAGCGACAGCGAAATCGATCAAGGCTTGGAAATATTGTTTGAATTATTGGACGCGAAATAATCCGAATCCGTAAGATAATCGATTTTTCCTTCACCTAACGCTTTCAAAATCCGTCTTTTAACATCGCCTGAGTTTTCATTAACATTACCGATAAATCCGGCGATTTTTTTTCTTATATCCCGTCGTTTTGAATTCTGCCCGTAAGGACAAGTGCAGGTATTCTTTAAAATATTCCGCTCTGCCGCGCAGGAGATTATATCTTTTTCTTCCAGCAGCGAAAGAGGACGGATTAGACTTATAGGATACTTTCGGTATTTTATTAAAACCGGCATCGCGAGCATCTGTCCTTTCGAAAAAAGATTCATAAAAAAAGTTTCTATTATATCATCCAAGTGATGCCCAAGAGCGATTTTATTAAAATTATTTTCCGCCGCGTATTTTAAAAGTTCTGTCCGCCGCTGCGTAGAGCACCAGTAGCAGTTCATTTTTTTTCCTTCTTTAAGTCTGCCGATAACAGGAACAAAAAGGTCAATAAAAGGGATTCCCCATTCTTCTAACCTTTGTTTTAATGCACCTTTTTTACAACAAGCGCAAAAATCGGTACTGATGTGCAATGCGGCTGTTTTGTAATTAATTTTTAACGCCGGTTTTATCTCCTGCAGCGCCCATGCAAGCACGCTGGAATCTTTACCTCCCGATACAGCGATCAAAATTCTATCGCCTTCGCTGATTAGGTTTCTCTCCATAATTGTTTTAACTGTCAGTTTTTTTACTATTTCGCCTGCATTATTTTTTTTGAAAAACCTGTTCATTTATCTAATATATCATTTATCACGAGACTAGCCAGCATTAACCCTGCGGAGGCGGTGACAGTCACGAGGCTTCCGTTAGCAGTTCGAATTCTTTTTTCCATCGCGGGTTCTGTGCTGTAAACAGCCGTAAAATCATTTGTAAAGCCGCGTTTGCGCAAACCTTGTCTGACAAGACGAGCAAGAGGGCAGGCATTAGTTTTCCAAATTGAACCTATTTTAATTTTTGACGGATCTTTTTTTAGAGCCATACCCATTGAAGAAACAAGATTGATTCCGTTATTACAGGTTATCTCAATTAAATCCAGTTTATGAATCAATGAATCGATCGCATCTATCACGTAATCGCATTTTTCTATTCCGAACTTCGCGGCGTTTTTTATACAAAAAAGCTCATCCCATGAAATAATTTGACAATCAGGATTTATTTCTAAAAGCCTTTTTTTTAAAGCCGACGCTTTCGGCTCTCCGACAGTAAGAGTAGTAGCTTCGATTTGTCTGTTGATGTTTGTTTCACATATAATGTCATGATCTATGATGCCGATTTTCCCGATACCTGTTCGCACCAGCGCTTCCGCCGCCCAGCCTCCGACGCCGCCTAATCCGAAAATTAAAACATGAGCATTGTTTAATTTTTTTAAGCCGTCTTCTCCGACTAAGAGAGACAGTCTTTCAAAAATTTGTTTCATCATTTTAATTATAACACTACAATAGAGAAACGGTTAGTGGACAGTGGGCAGCGGTTAGAAATTAATCACTTCTTAAATCTCTCCTCTTCTGAAAAAACACAGCCGCAATATTTCTGCATGTAAAAACTTTTATTTCTCGCTTTCGCCTGTCCTTCGCGAAAAAGGGGACGAAAATCTCTGTATAAAAATTCAACACCGTGTTTTTGAGCTTCTTCGCAGCCGATTTTTTTTAACATTTCATGATCCTGATACGGGCTGATCAAAAGAGTAGTCGTAAAAACATTATACCCGTTTTCCGCCGCGAATGCAGCCGCTTTTTTCAGACGCATTCTATAACAATATGCGCATCTGTTTTCTATATCTGTATAAACCGCATTTAGAAATTCCCTTAATCCGTATTGATCGTCAAGTTCAAGTTTTAAATTTTGCTCCTTCGCGAAATTTATCAAACAGTCGCGGCGCGACTTATATTCGCCGTATAAATGTATATTCGGGTTATACCAAAAAAGATTTGGTTCGATATCTTCAGTGCGCAGAACTTCAATGCATTCAACAGAACACGGCGCACAGCAAACATGAAGCAGGAGTTTAAATTCATTCATTCTACATTCCTCATTAGTAATTATCATAGCATACTGACAGGATCGACATCGACTTCTAAATAAACTCTTGCGTCTTTTTCTTTTTCGTACTCGGCGGCAACCTCCCGCGCAAGAGCGTGAATCGAGCCGATTGACGCGCTTCGAAGAATTAATTGCCGCCTGAAATTATTGTTAATGACGCCGATAGGACATTCAGCAGGACCTAGTAAATCAGAGTCCTTGGGAAGTAATTTTAAAGTGATGTTTGCAAGGCGGTTTATTGCTGCATTGGCGCGGGATTCTTCTTTTGCGCGGATAGTGAATCGAATCAATCTTGAGAAAGGAGGAAAATTTAACGCGCGGCGTTGTTTTAATTCGGCGGTAAAAAAACCTGTTACATCTAAAGCGCATGATTTTGTGATCACAGGATCGTCCGGGCGCAGCGTTTGAACAATTACTTTGCTGTCGGGAAAATACCTGCCGGCGCGACCTGCGACCTGCACGATAAGCGAGAAAGTTCTTTCTGCCGCGCGAAAGTCCGGCAAGTGAAGACCTGTGTCAGCGAAAACTACGCCGACTAATCTTACTCCGGGAAAGTTAAGACCCTTAGCTACCATTTGTGTTCCAAGGAGAATATCGATCATGCCTGATTTGAAAAGAGATAATGTTTCTTCAAGATTGTGTATAGGAGCGTTATCTGACATTTCATCGGCGGAATTTTCGCCGCCTTTTATCGCGCCGCGTTTATGCGCTGTATCCGCATCGACTCTGCGTACGCGTAAATCGGGGAAGGCGCGGCGCACTTCATCTTCGATCATTTCAGTTCCGAATCCCCGGTAACCGGCTTCGATACTACCGCACTGCGGGCATGCTTTTGGCGGCGAAGATGAGTAGCCGCAGTAATGACAGACGCACTTTCCTCTGGCTTTGTGCCATGTAAGAGAGACTGAGCATCTTTTACAGATTAATTCCCATCCGCAGCTTGGGCACTGGTAAAAATGCGCGAAGCCTCTGCGGTTCATAAATAAAATTGTCTGTTTTCCCATTTGAGCGGTTACGCGAATTTCTTCTTTTAATTCTTTTGATAAACAACCTTCGATTTTTGCGATGCTGACTGCCTTAATTTCCGGCATTCCTCCGCCGCTAAGACGGCGTGAAAGATCAAGACGTTTGATGCTTCCTTCCTGCGTTAACTTCCACGCTTCGGCGGAAGGAGTAGCGGAACCCATCACTAACCGCGCTCCTAATAGAGCGCATCTTTTAATTGCGATTTGACGCGCGTGATACCTTGGAGTGTTTCCTGATTTATAAGAGCTGTCGTGCTCTTCATCAATAATGATTAACCCGAGATTTTTCACTGGCGCGAAAACCGCGCTTCTAGGTCCCACTACGATTTTAGCTTCACCGCCGCGGATTCTGTTCCATTCGGTTAACCGCGCGGAAGGAGTCATTCCTGAGTGCAGAGCAGCCGCTTGAGTTCCGAATCGATTGATTACTATTTGTAAAGTTTGATGAGTAAGAGAAATTTCCGGCACTAAATAGATAACGGTTTTTCCTTCTTTGATCATATACTGCGCCGCTCTTAAAAACACTTCTGTTTTTCCCGAGCCTGTAACGCCGTAAAGATAAAACATTTCTGGCAGTGGAGAGCCGGGAGAAGGAAGTTGGGAGCCATGAGCAGTGGATGATGAAGTTGTAATTTCGTATAACGCTCCGGCTTGTTCTTTTGAGATTGAGAGAGCAGGCTGCTCTTCTTCGTCTGTACCGGAGAGAAGGGCTGCTGTCATCTTTCTGCCTGAAGGAATCATCGCGGATAACGCTTGTCCTGAGCTGCATAGATAATAAGCCGCCATCCATCTTGCAAGATCAATATCGCTCTCATCAAATAAAAGTTCCGAGTCAACTACGCGCCGTATTTTTTTTACAGCTTCCGGTTTTACTCCCTCTGGCAGGTCATCTCTTTGCGCGACTATATATCCAAGAACGTCTCTTCTGCCGAAAGGAACCATCGCGCGCTTTCCGACAGCCGACTCTTTTTTATCATCAATTTGATATGTAAATTGCTGGTCTAATGGAATATCGAAAATTAAATCATAATATAAAGACAATCAAATCACTCCGCTTTTTTAATTCGTTCCATCAATTCCGGATTTTAAAAGTTTTAAATCTTCCCACGCAGGACGCTTGTATGACTCGTCGCGTAACAGCGCCGAAGGATGATAAGTGCAGATCAGCTTGAAGCTCTCATCTTTAATTTTTAGTTCATGAAACTTGTGCCGTATCTTTGTAATTGAATCCGAAGTTTGAAGCAGCGTCTGCGCGGAAATTCTTCCCGCCGCAAGAATAAATTTCGGTTTTAAAATTAAAATCTGTCTTTCTAAAAATCCGGCGCAGGCTGAGGTTTCTGCAGGACTCGGGTCGCGGTTATTAGGCGGTCTGCATTTTACCACATTGGCGATAAAACTGTCTGTGTTACGTGAAAGTTTGATTGAAGAAAGCATCTGATCCAAAAGCTGTCCGGCTCTGCCGACAAAGGGGCGTCCCTGCGCGTCTTCCTCAGCGCCCGGTCCCTCGCCGATAACCATCACAACCGGATTTTGCACTCCCTCTCCCGGGACTGCGTTTTTTCTTGTTTCGCAAAGCTTGCAGCTTTTACACGCGTTGATTTCTTCGGCGACTTGTAATAGAGAGTCGTTTTCCTTATATGACTTCTGCGGTTTTTCATTAAAATGATATTCTTTTGGCGCGGATTTATACCCCGAACCAAGAAAATCACTTGATAAATCGAGGAAATCCGTTATTTTTTGCTTTTCAACAAGAGTCATAAATCAATTATAACATAAATAAAAATTAATTTCTTTAAATGAATTAAATAGTATACAAAATATAGCGTATGCGCTTGACAGGTACGCTATATATGCGGTACTATGAAATCATGTTAGAGACGCTATATGTAGCGTGCTATATATAGCATGATTGAGAAAAGGTACACCATATGAGATGTCCCCATTGCGGCACAATTGAAGACAGGGTAATTGAGTCTCGTACCCTTGCAAACGGTGATGCTGTCCGGCGGCGCAGAGAATGTATCAGCTGCAGTTACCGGTTTACAAGCTATGAAAAAATCGATGAGCGGCAGTTCATGGTGGTAAAAAAGGATAACAGGCGCGAACCTTTTGAACGCGAGAAACTTGAGCGCGGCGCGGTTCGCGCGCTGGAAAAAAGACCTTTTTCGCCTATGCAGATAGAAAGTTTGATCAACGAAATTGAGGATGAAACAGCGATTTTGAGCAAGGGAACAAGAGAGATATCAAGCTCAGTGATTGGTGATTTATTGCTTGATAAACTCGGCAGATTGGATAAAGTCGCGTATATACGTTTCGCCTCGGTTTACAAGCAGTTTAATGATCCTGATGAATTTATCGAAGAGATTAAAAAGGTGGGAGTGGGAAATAAAGAGCCTTGAGGTAAAGAGCCGGTTAGGGAGCGGGTCCATTTTGGAAACCGGCAGGGTTAAAATCCCGATTGACCGCATAGTGCGCAGCTGAAGAGCGGGCTCTATGCGGTCTTTTTTAATTGCTTATAATGTCAGTATTTATATATATTTATTTATAGTATAATTCAAACTGGAGATAAGATATGAAAATAGGGCTTGATACTTTCGCCTGCAACGGCGGCAAGTCCGGAGTGGGTATGTATGTTACCCAATTCTTAAAAAATATTCCGCCTTCATCCGAAACATTGTTTGAGCTTTTCGGATGGGAGTATGACAGATATGTATTTAATGACGCGGCTCCGAATTTTTCTTTCGTTCCGCAGTGTTCCATTCACGGAAAAACCGCAAATTCAATCTGGCATATCTTCAGGTATCCTGACTTTGCGGCAGCGCGTCAGTATAACGCTTGTTTTTTTCCCGCGGCGCATCGATGCATTCCGTATAAATCGCCTTGCCCGAGTATCGGCGTAGTTCATGATATGGCGGCGTACTGGGGCAACAGAAAAACGCGTAAACATCTTGGAGCGGTTCTTAGAATGCTGATGCCTGATTCACTGCGCCGCCTTGATATCGTTATCGCGGTAAGCCTCTGGGTAAAACAAGAATTAATTTCCAAAGCGCATGTAAAAGAAAATCGTATAATTGTGATCCCTAACGGAATCGATCACAGCGCATATTATCCGCGCCAGCGCAATGAGGAAAGCGTTCTATTAATTCAGCCGTTTAGTTTTAAAAGACCTTATGTGCTTTGTGTTTCCAGAATCGATCATCCTGTAAAAAATCAAATAAGACTGATAGAAGCTTTCGGCATTTTTAAAGAGAGGACAAAATTTCCGCACAGATTGATACTTGCAGGCGGCGATAACAATGACGCATCCCTTGTAAAAGAAGCAGCTTCTTCTTCCGCGTGGCGCAATGATATTTTCTTTACGGGACATTTCCCCGCAAAGAGTCTTCCGGAACTTTACTCGGGTGCTGACTTTGTCGTTGTTCCTTCAATTTACGAAGGCTTTGGGCTTAGCGCTTTAGAATCGATGGCAAGCGGAGTGCCGGTTATTTGCGCGCGCGCAGCTTCGCTTCCCGAGACCGCAGAACATGCCGCGCTTTACTTTGATCCTTACAACGCTGAAGATATGGCTGACAGAATGGTTAATGTCAGCACAGACCGCGAAATTTATAATGAGTGCCGCCGGTTAGGATTGGAACAGGCAAAAAAATTCTCATGGGAAAAATGTATCGAAAAAACTCTTCATATAATTAACGAAACAGCCGCCAAATAAGGATTGTACGGTTAGATTTTAATATTTAAATTTTCTTAATACACTTAGTCATACAGACATCAACGCATTTTCCGCAGCTTGTGCATTTCGCGTAATCGATAACGGCAAGATTATCAATCATTGTGATCGCGCTTTCCGGACATTCTTTTACGCATTTTGTGCAGGCGATGCAGCCTGAGGAGCATTTTTTTCTTGTGACAGCTCCTTTCTCGATATTTTTACAAGCGACTAAAACAGGCATATTTTCTTTTTGTATTGAAATTAAATTATTCGGACAAACCTTTACGCATAATCCGCAGCCTGTGCAAAGATGCGTAATTACGTGCGCAAAGTTACCCTCCATGCAAATCGCTTCGCTTGGGCAGACAATTTTACAGTCGCCGAAGCCCATGCAGCCGAACGCGCAGGCGCTGTTCCCGGCGTAAATATGTTTCGCGGCTTCGCATGATTGAAGTCCGTGATAATCCATTTTTTTCAGCGGCGTGCCGCGGCAGTTTACAACCGCGGTTTTTTTCTCTATGCTTCCCGCGTCCACTCCCATTATTCCGCCGATCTTGGCAAGCAATTGGGCGCCGCCCGGAGTGCAGAGGTTTAGTTTAACGTTCGAGTCTTCTACAAGAGCCGACGCGTAACCTGAACATCCCGGGTAGCCGCACGCGCCGCAGTTCGCGCCGGGCATAATCCCTGATAAGAGAGCTATCCGCTCGTCAATTTTTACATACATTATTTTTGAAGCGGCGCTGAGAATACATGAGCATATAACGCCAATAACAGTTACGGAAACAACAGCAATGATAATCGGGTTCATATTTTCTCCTACTTAAACAGGTTTTCTATTACGCCGTTAAAACCAAAAAACGAAAATGAAAGTATCGCCGCGGAAATAAGAGTGAGCGGCAGACCTTTAAACGCAGCAGGCGGATCGGTGTTTTGTGTGTACTCGCGTATACCGGAAAAAATCACCATGCCGAGAAAAAAACCAAGCCCTGAGCCGAACGCGTTTACAAGAGCTTCGACATATGTGTATTCGTTTTTTATATTTACAATCGTTACGGCGAAGATCGCGCAGTTAGTTGTCATGAGAGGAAGATAAATACCGAGGAGTTTATATAAAGACGGTATGAATTTTTTTAGAGCGATTTCGACAAGCTGCACGAGAGTGGCGATTACCAGAATGAAAACAATTGTCTGAAGATAACTCATGCCGTTTGGATCGAGCAGGAATTTTTGAATAGGCCATGTAACGGCTGTCGCCAGTATCATTACAAAAATGATCGCCGTACTCATGCCGATTGTGCCTTTTAAATCTTTTGAAACTCCCAAAAACGGGCAGACGCCGAGGAACTGACGCAGAACATAATTGTTTACAAGAACCGCCGCTATTATTATGGTGACAAGAATTTTATAGTCCATCAGTTACCTGCCTTTAAAAGTTTGCTGCATACCGCTTTTGAAGGACATTCATCGCAGCCGAAATCGCCTTTTTTTATCGCTTTACCCTTGGAGACTTTATTAATAATCGCGATTATTAGACCGAACGCGATAAACCCTCCGGGAGCCAGAGTAAACGCTTCGATGCTGTTACCAGAAATAACAGGCAGTTCAATTCCGAACCATGTTCCTGAGCCTAAAATTTCGCGTAACGACGCTATCAGGAAAAGCGCAAGAGTAAAACCCGCGCCCATGCCTACAGCGTCTATCGCGGAATCCAAAACATTGTTTTTATTAGCGTACATTTCCGCGCGGGCGAACACGATGCAGTTTACCGCGATAAGCGGGAGGAAAATCCCCAGCGCCTGATACAAACTGTACGCGTAAGCCTCGACCGCCATCTGCACAATTGTCGTAAAACCCGCGATTAAAACAATGTAGCAGGGAATGCGCACTTTATCGGGGATTATTTTTCGAAGGAGCGAAATCGCTATGTTTGAACCGATCAAAACGAAAGTAGTAGCGAGCCCCATTCCAACGGCGTTCTCCACCTGCGTGGAAACAGCTAACGCGGGACAGATTCCGAGTATTAAAACCAGAACCGGATTTTCTTTGATTATTCCGTTTAACAGAATCGATATTTTTTTACCCATTGTTATTTCCTCACCATCTCGTAAGCTGTAAAAGCGTCTTTAACGCCTGTTTTGTAAGCGTTAGATGAAATTGTAGCTCCGGTTACCGGCACAATGCCGTGAAGGTTTTTATCTTTTCCAAGATACTGGCTTTCATGCGGATAGGAGAAAACAGGGTCTGTCATTCCTTTTGTTTCGGTGTGTGAAAGAACTGCGGTTTTAATAATTTTGCCGTCGTTGTCAATTCCGCAGATCATATTGATGTTTCCGCCGTAACCGGGAACGGATATCATAAAAATGTAGCCGGTATCATTAGTCGCTTTGTAAATTTCAATTATCGTTTTTGGCAGGTTATCGGCGTGTAAAAGCGTAAAACCGTCCGCCTGCGGAATAATTTCTTTTCTCGCTTCCGCCGCCCGCTGCGCCGCCGCTTCTTTAATAACAGGATATGTAAAATTATTTACTACAGCTAACGCTCCGGTTACAAACAAACAAATAGACGAAAGAACAAGAATCGGTAAAACAAAATCTTTTTTCATTTATATTTGCCTCCGAGCGCTTTTTTGTAAGAAATTTTATTGATATACGGAACTAACATATTCATAAATAAAATCGCGAAGGATACGCCCTCGGGGTAACTTCCAAAGAGGCGGATTAAAACGGTAATTAAACCGCAGCCGGCTCCGAATATCGCTCTTCCAAAGTTTGTAATCGGAGATGTGACATAATCTGTCGCGCAAAAAATCGCGCCGAGGAAGAGTCCGCCTGTCAGTAAATGATAAACGCTGAAATCAAGTCCGCCTGCTAGGAACGTTAAACAAAATACCGTGCCGATAAAGGTTAACGGGATAATCGGCGTAATGACGCGGCGGATCAAAAGGTAAATAAAACCCGCAAGGAGCGCAAGCTCGCTTGTTTCTCCGACGCAGCCGCCGTGTACTCCAAGGAAGAGTTCCCATTTACCGATCATCGAGTAAGGCTCGCTTCTGAACATTCGTAAAAGTTCGACTAACGGCGTTGCTCCTGTTACAGTGTCGAATGGAACGACCCATGTTGTCATCGTTATGGGAAATGCGAGGAACATCACGATGCGCGCCGTTACGGCAGGGTTCGCGAAATTTTTTCCAAGTCCGCCGAAGAGCTGCTTTACAAGGATGATTGCCGTAAAGCTTCCGATGACAGCCTGCCAAATCGGGATTGTCGGCGGAATGTTATACGCTAAAAGAATTCCTGTTAAAACCGCGGAGCAGTCTTTGATTGTATTTTTTCTTTTTAAGATTTTTTCAAAACCCCATTCAAAAAGGACGCAGCTAAGAACGCAGACGCACGTGACGATTAACGCGTTTATTCCGAATACCCAGATTGCTATTCCAAGAGCCGGAAGAAGCGCGATAATGACATCTAACATTATTCTGTTGACGCTTGACTTGCTTCGGATGTGAGGAGACGGCGAAACTGATAACAGTGAAACTTGATTTTGATCGCTCATTATTTCGCTCCCTTTGCTTTTAATTCCTGCTCGTAATCCCAGAGCATGCTGTTGGCTAATTTCATTAATTGAATAAGAGGACGCTTTGCCGGGCATATAAAAGCGCAGCAGGCGCACTCGGCGCACATATTCACTTTGAATTTTTTTAACAATTCCGGTTTTTTTAATTCGTACGCGTTTTCGATGTAAGGCGGCATAAGACTCATCGGGCAATTAAAAATACAGCGTCCGCATTTAATGCAGGCGTCAGGTTCAGGTGGTATCGCGTCTTTGGCGGAAAAAGCAATAACAGCGTTTGTAATTTTTACGATAGGAACGTCGATGTTGGGAATCGCAATACCCATCATCGGTCCGCCAAGAGTGATTTTTTTTACATTATCGTTAAGTTTTCCTTCGGTGATTAATCCGCCTGTGAATTCGAATATATCGCGGACAGGAGAGCCGATAGGAGCTATAATATTTTTTGGATTTTTAACAGCGGAGCCGTCTACCGTTACGCACTTTGTAACAAGGGGTTTTCCGGTTTTTATAAATTTCGCGAAAGTCGCTACAGTGGTGCAGTTTATTACAACGCAGCCGATGTCGGGAATCCGTCCGCCCTCCGGAACAATTCTTCCTGTAACATTGTAAACCAAGACTTTGCGCTCTCCCTGCGGATACAAAGAGGGAAGCACGCGGACAGAAAACCCATCCTTTCCTTCGCACAGCGCTTTAATTTTTTTAATCGCCGCGGGTTTATTATTTTCGATACAAATAATTATTTCTTTTGGTTTTAAATACTGCTTCATGAGAAGGACGCCTTCCCACACAAAATCAGTATCGTCTACCATCGTTCTGGTGTCGGAAGTTATAAAAGGTTCGCACTCGGCTCCGTTAACTAGAATGTAATCGAGGTTAACCGATTCCTTTAACGTCAATTTAGGAGCGGTCGGATATCCGGCGCCGCCAAGCCCTACAACGCCTGAATTTTTTACTGCTTCGATAAACTCAGAAAGGTTCGTTACAACAGGCGGCTTAATTCCTTCCCAGGGAGTCTGCTGTCCGTCGGAAGATATCGTAATTGCCGCTGTTTTTTCGCCTGTCAGGCTGTCAAGGTTTTCGATACTTTTTACCGCGCCTGAGACGCTCGCGTGAACAGGCGATGAAACCGCGCCGTCAGCTTCGCCGATAATCTGTCCGACTTTCACAATGTCGCCTGTTTTAACTACAGGTTTAGCGGGTTTCCCTGAATGCATGGACATAGGCAGTTTTACTTCTTTTGGAACCGGCAGAACAAGGGGAACGAAATCTGCGGTATGTTTATAATGCGGAACATTTACACCGCCAAGTTTTTTCATGCATTGTCTCCTTAACTTAATTATATAATAACAGATGAATTGATATAATAAAAGTATATCAGGAGTAATATATGAAAAAGTTGTTTTGTAATGATTGGAGTTTCGCGAAGACTGATACTGACAAATCGATTAACGATATTAAAAATTTTAAATTTAGATCTGTGGATATACCTCATGATTTCCTGATCTACGATGTGAATAATCTCTACGAAAATTCACTTGGATGGTATAAAAAGAATTTTAACATAAATCTTGATAAACAAAAAAGTTACCGGCTTTATTTTGAAGGCGTTTATCAGGACAGCGCGATTTATGTTAACGGAAAATCGGCGTTTGAATGGAAGTACGGCTACACATCGTTCGAAGCCGATATAACAAAAAATGTTAAAACTGGCGAAAACGAAATTGTTGTTTTAGCAAGGCATTTTTCGCCTAACTCAAGGTGGTATTCAGGAGCGGGCATTTACCGTAATGTGTGGTTTATCGAAACAAATAAAACATATCTTGATACTGACGGCGTTTATTTTAGCGCGAAAAAATTTAATAGTTTTTGGAAGTGCAATGTAAGCGTGGATGTAAAGGGAGCGCAGTATAATCTAATCAAATATAAAATTACAGATAAAGAAGGAAAAATATTTTATGATGATTATCAATATGAATTTGATTTAAAAATCCCTAAAGAAAAAATCTGGGATATTGACAATCCGTATCTTTTTGATTTAACCGCAGAACTTTTCCATAATGATAAAATAATCGATACTGTCAGCTGTAAAATCGGCTTTAAGGATTTTAAGTTTGACAGCGGCAGGGGATTTTTCCTTAACGGAAGGAACATTAAACTAAACGGCGTTTGTCTTCATCACGACCTTGGGTGTTTGGGAGCGGCTTTTAACAAAGAGGCGGCAAGGCGGCAGCTTTTAACAATGAAGGAAATGGGAGTAAACTCTGTGCGAACTTCTCACAATCCGCCTGCTATCGGGTTTATGGAACTTTGCGATGAAATGGGATTTCTTGTTAATAACGAGTTATTCGATATGTGGGAAAGACCTAAAACAAAATATGATTACGCGCGTTTTTTTAAAGACTGGTATAAAAAGGATGTAGCCAGTTGGATTAGAAGGGATCGCAATCATCCTTGTATGATCATGTGGAGTATCGGAAATGAAATTCACGACACGCATATTTCAGAACGCGGATGCGAAGTTACGAAGATGCTGCACAGCGAAACGCGGAAACACGATCCGCGCTGTAACGCGCTTACAACAATCGGATCGAATTACATGCAGTGGGATAACGGACAAAATTGTGCTGATGAAGTCGATCTAGCCGGATACAATTACGGCGAATATCTTTATGATGAACATCACAAAAAACATCCCCAGTGGAAAATTTACGGAAGCGAAACAACATCCGGCGTAAAGAGCAGGGGAGTGTATCACTTTCCGCTTGAGCGCAGATTTTTAACTCACGAGGATTTGCAATGCTCAAGCCTTGGCAACTGCCGTTCGGGTTTTGAAAAACTCGGAGCAGAAGATGTGATCGTCGCGAACCGTGACACGAAATTCTGCGCGGGTATGTATATCTGGACAGGAACGGATTACATCGGAGAGCCGACTCCCTATTCGACAAAGAACGCGTATTTCGGACCTGTCGATACAGCGGGATTAAAAAAAGACCTTTTCTATTTATACAAAGCTGCGTGGACAGATACTCCTGTGCTGCATATTCTGCCTTACTGGGATTTTAACATCGGGCAGAAAATTGATATTGTTGTTTACACTAATTTAAAAGAAGTTGAAGTTTATAAAAACGGAAAATCTCTCGGCAAGAAAAAGGCAAAAAATTATACGTTAACATGGAATACTGAGTACGAAGAAGGAAGCATCACAGCCGTTGGATTTGATAAAAACGGAAATGAAATTAAAGCAGAGAAGAAAAGTTTTAAAGAAAGCGCGTCTATCTTTTTATCGGCGGATAAAAATAAGATTTTCGCTGACGGAAAAGATTTGTTAGCTGTAGAAATTTCCGCGTTAGACGCAAACGGTACACCTGTAGAAAACGCGCGTAACAGAATCAATCTTACAGTTGAGGGAGCAAGACTTGCAGGTTTTGATAACGGCGACAGCTCGGATTATGATCAGTATAAAACAAGTTCACGGCAGCTGTTTTCCGGTAAGGCTGTAGCTTTAATCGCGGCTCCTGTAAAGAGCGGAAAAATAAAAATTTCTGCGGCAAGCCCCGGGTTAAAACCTGCGGTTTTGGAACTGGAAGTTAAAAAGAGCGAAGTACAAGAAGGAATAAGCGCTAATGAAAATTTATCGCGGCAAATAGATAATAATGAAATTCCGGTTAGAAAAATCGAGCTTGTCAAAGAATGCGGGTTTCGCCTAACACCGGAAAACAAAGAAATTATTATCAAAGCAAAAATAAGTCCTGAAAACGCCTCATATAAAGATTTAAACTGGAGTGTTGTAACGGCAAGCGGTATTAAAACAAATAACGCCGAAATCACAAGCGAAGGATTGACCGCGAAAATGAAAATAATCGGTGACGGTGAGTTTCACCTTCGCTGCACCTGCAATAACGGTAAAGCGCATGCTGAAGCAGTCTCTGAATACGAATTCTGCGCCGAAGGTTTTGGTCAGCCGGTTTTAAATCCTTATGAGAATATTCCTGCCTGCCTTAACAATGTAAAAATTTGTCAGTTCGCGGAAGTTTCAAACGGCGGAATACAAATAGCAGGCGATAAAAAGCTTGCGGGGTTCAATACTGTAAACTTCGGAAAATACGGCTCAAATGAATTTGAGATTTCAATGATTTACTGGCATACTAACGAGCCTTTTAAATTTAAATTATTCTTAAATGATCCAAGAGCGAAAGGCAGTGAATTACTGGGAGAGTTCACATATCAGGCGGATTTTAAGTGGCAGACTTATCAGTCAAGAACATATAAACTGAAAAAAACGTTATACGAAACTAATAATATTTTCTTTGAGTTCGGCGAAACGATTCAAAACCTGCACTTTGGAAGTTTTATTTTCATCCCTAATCAAAAAGCGTATCAAAAAATTAAAGCGTCGGATTACGATACTATCCACGGCGATAATTTTAAGATCGAAGACGGAAAAGTTACAAAAATCGGAAACAATGTTTTTATCGAGTATCAAAATATGAATTTTACCAAAGGAACTTCCGAAATAACAATAAACGGAAAAACAAGACATGATAACGATCCTATACACATTTATTTTGAGATGGATAGCGGAGAGACAATCCGCGAGATAATAGAGTTTCCAAACAGCAAGGATTATACTGTTATTTCAAAAAAAATCCCAAATATTAAAGGAGCGGCTGCGGTAAAGTTCATTTTCTTGCCGGGCTGCGATTTTGATTTTAACTGGTTTAAGATAACCTGAAAAAATTAACGGATTACTTTTTCTTTTGTAAATAAGGTATTCCAATACCGACGCTTATTGCGTTTACATATCTTTCTTTGTAGATTAAACCACGGTATTTTATACTGATATTATATTTTAAAATTATATCTAATCCGCCTGTTATCCCCGGAGTTGCCCATTCGGCGATTATACCTGTATTCCATGGTTCGGATTTTCCCATATCTATAAAAGCATTTGCGAATAGTCTCATATTGCTTCTAAGAGGAATAGCAAATCCGATATTCGGTGAAAACGCCCAGATTGACTCTCTTGTTGTTTCGTTTTCTTGATTCTGATTAATAAATGAAATTTTCGCATCAACGCCGAAATTAAAAAATGATACCGGAGAAAATGAAATGCCGGCTCCGGCGCCGAATATCGGTTTACTTTCTTCGCCGCTTAATGACATTAGAATATAAACATCAATAATATTTCTGCGCGAAATTGTTTTTCCTTCAGGCGATGATATAAAACTTTTTTGCGTATCAGTTGATTCCGGCGTCTCTGCGAATGGATTGGCTTGACGAACGGGAACAGGAAGCTTTGCGAGCAGTTTTTCTTTTTCGCGATCATCCTTAATTGTAAGAGCAACCGCAATACGCGGTATAATTAATGCCGTGTCAGAAATAATAAAATACGCTGCATCCTCGCTAATTACTGAATTACTGTCGTTTGCTTTTATAATCTTCGCGTTAAAGATATTTGTGTTTCCCAGTTTAAACGCGGTTCCGCAGAGCACACTGTCCGCGTTAATTGTCTGCCCTGCCTCTGCCATTATTTCTTCGGCGGTTAACTCTTGGTTTTGAAAATTTATTTCGTTTAACGCATTTTTAATTGACGATGTTCTTGGAATAATTACATAATTGCCTGAATTGAAAATATCAATCGCAAGCATCTGCGCTATAGTATCGGCTTCCTGAATTCCGATTCCGGCGCTGACAGACGGAGTAATAGGAATAATTGCAAGTCTTTCCAATCCTGCTTTATTTTTATTAACCGAAGCAATCATTTCTCTGGACATTGTCTGTAAGAAACTTCTTATTTCTCCAAGATCGGTAAATAAATTGTAGAAACAAAACGCTAATTCAAAGCTTTCGACATGAGTTAAAACAGCTATAAAAATATTAAGATCTCCCAGACGGCGGATATTTCCTGATAATACATAATCTGCATCCAATTTTTCGCCGATTCCGGCAATTACATCAGTGTCTGTAAGTCCGTCAAGATTTTCACGATTTTCCTCAAAAAGCCTGGTTAATTCGGCGGTTCGCGGAAGCACCGTAAATGCGTTATTTAAAATACGTTCCTGAGAAATTATAATGGAAATTGCATCGCCCTGACTTCCCACGAAAGGAAGAACAGCCAGTTTTTTTTGTGATTCCTGAGAAAATAAAAACGAAAAACTTGTTGTAATCAATACAAAGGCGATAAATAATTTTTTCATTCTGGGGAGTGGAGGATTTGAACCTTCGAAGGCTGAGCCAACAGATTTACAGTCTGCCCCATTTGACCACTCTGGAAACTCCCCAATGGATAAGTACCATAAAACCCAATTATAATAACTTATCTTGGC
>Ga0209755_10001713_pt1 | contig 32920 bp, 37 predicted proteins | sample TergutCo191P1_FD_187301 | JGI IMG/M metagenome (GOLD analysis project Ga0209755, IMG submission 187301) | Cornitermes sp. P1 segment gut microbial communities from Petit-Saut dam, French Guiana - Co191P1 (SPAdes) (version 2) | ecosystem: Host-associated > Arthropoda: Insects > Digestive system... | reverse complement strand
GCTGGTAACTTTGACCTTGCTACTCAAGCTTGGGGTAATATTACTGCCGACCCAGACTATGGTCTGCATCCTTTGTTCCACTCAAGCAACATTGGCGATCCTGGTAATAACTCACGCTTTAACAACGCTCGCGTAGACGAATTGCTTGACGCCGCACGTTTGGATACCAACCCAGCAAACAGAGCCGCCATGTACACAGAAGTAGCCCAAATCTTGATTGACGAAGCTCCTGCTGTATTTACACACTTTGGCCAAGCGATATTTGGTGTTAATGGTATTGACGGTCTGCAACTTAACTTTAATAGTGATCCATTCTTCTATAATGTGACTATACGTCCATAGTAGAATAAATAAAGAGCCCCCTTGTGGGGCTTTTTTTATCTTATAATAATTTAGGAGGAATTTGTGATGCCAAAAGCTAAGATTACTGTACTTAGAAAAGAAGTTTATCCGGATTTACAGAAGGAGTATTTGGCTAACCCGGAGGCTGGGCCTTGTGAGTTTTTTGAGGTTGGGCAGGAATGGGTGTTGGATTCTATGGATTTTCATTATATGTTGCATGGTAAGTTTTGCGCAGAGGCTTGGGATTGTATTAGCCGGTATGTTTATTCTGCGTTGCAGGGTGGGTCTATTATGAAGGGCTGGACTAAAGATGAGAATGTTATGATCGCTAGTTGTAATGATGGTACTAGGCCGGTTATTTTTAAGGTTGAGCGGATTGATTAGTTGGGGTTTGTTGAAATGTAAAATCCCCCGCCCCTCAGACCTTCCCAAAAATCTACCGTAATATATAAAGGGTGAAAACAAAATGATCGCATATATAAAAGGCACAGTAGAACAACTTTCAGACCAGCACGCTATCCTAGAAAACCAAGGCATAGGCTACATAATAAACGCCTCGCCAACCACTCTAAGCCGCTTACCGCGCAAGGGTTCGGAAGCCCAGCTCTACACCTACATGCAAGTACGCGAGGACGATATATCCCTCTACGGCTTTCTAAGCCAAGAGGAAATTTCCCTATTCCGCTTACTTATCTCTATATCCGGCATTGGCTCAAAGGTAGCCACCGCCATTTTGGGTATAATGTCGCCCGACCAAATCATAACCGCCATAGCCAGTCAAGATTCCGTCGCGTTCAGCAAAGTCCCCGGGGTCGGCAAAAAAACTGCCCAGCGTATTACTTTAGAATTGCAGGACAAAATAAAAACGCTACATCATAGCGCAGGGGTAGACAGTATCATCGAGTTTGATGCGGGCTCTTCTTCCGAAAAGCAAGACGCAATAGACGCGCTGTTGGCCTTGGGCTACGGTCGTAGCGAAAGTGTACGAGCTGTGCTTGCCGTTGCGCTTGAAGATATGTCTGCCGAGCAGATTATTCGCTTGGCACTTAAAAAACTGATATAAGAAACGGAGTTAAAATGGAACGCAAAATAAGAACCTCAACCCTTTCGTCAAACGAGGCCACTAAACAAGACGAAGAAATAGAGCTAAAGCTACGCCCTTCCCGTTTTGACCAGTACATAGGACAAAGCAAGGTAAAAGATAACATGCGTGTCTTTATAGAGGCCGCCAAAGGCCGTAAGGAATGCCTTGACCATGTACTCTTGTACGGCCAGCCTGGCTTGGGCAAAACTACTCTTTCCCATATAATAGCCGCAGAAATGGAGGGGCAATTGCGCATAACCGCGGGCCCCGCCATAGAACGCGCCGGGGATATGGCCGCCATATTAAACGACCTAAGCCCTGGCGATTTCCTGTTCATAGATGAAATTCACCGGCTTAACCGTAGTGTAGAAGAGATGCTGTATCCTGCCATGGAAGATTTTTCTATGGACATCGTAATAGGAAAGGGGCCGGCCGCCAAAAGTATTAGGCTAGACCTACCGCCCTTTACGCTAATAGGCGCCACTACGCGCATTGGACTACTTACAGCGCCCCTTCGCGACCGCTTTGGAGTGGTTCATCATTTAGAGCCCTATTCAATTGAAGATTTATGTACTATAATAAAACGTTCCGCCGTGGTCTTTTCGGTGGCGGTCGAGCAGGGCGGCGCGGAGGAAATTGCCCGCCGCGCCAGAGGAACGCCTCGTATAGCCAACCGTCTACTTAAGCGTGTACGAGATTTTGCCCAGGTGGAATTTGACGGTGCAATTACCGAAGCAGTGGCAAAATCTGCACTAGACCGGCTGGATATAGACACCCGCGGCCTAGACAGCGTAGACATGAAGATACTTAACGCAATTATCCTCAAATTTGACGGCGGGCCCGTGGGCTTGGATACCCTAGCATCTAGCATAGACGAAGAAGCCGGCACCATAGAGGACGTTGCCGAGCCGTATCTTTTGCAGTTAGGCTTCATCCAGCGCACACCAAGAGGCCGCATAGTCACCAGATTGGGATATAGCCATTTAGGTATAGAAGAAGATAACAGCCAATTAGAATTAGGAGGATATTAAATGAACGAAAACGAAATAACAAGAGTAGTAGAGCCAGAGGCCTTAAAAATGCCGATAGTTCCCAGAATTTTAGGCATATTCACCTCCCCCGGCGAAGTTTTTCAGAATATAAAAGTACACCCGGTAATACTGCCGCCCTTACTAGTCGCCATAATAATAGGTTTAATAACCGCACCCTTTGGCGCACAAATGACCAGCATAACAAATCAGGAGCTTTCCCATATATCTATCGAACGCTACGGCTTTGATGCCTTCGGCTTTGCTACCTTGGTTGACGAGTACGGCGAATCGCCCCTAGATGCTTTAATGGACACTTTGGGGGTAGCTAGTTTTGTTCTAAGCGCAGTTTTTACGCCCTTACTATCCGCCGCAATTGCCGCTGTCGGTTTGTTTGTTTTATCTAAAATCGCCAGGGGCACGGCTAAAATCGGGCAGTTGTTTTCTATGTACCTTCACGTTTATGTGGTAACTGCCCTTGGTGGTTTGATCGCTACGGTGATTATGATGTCCACCGGTAATTTTTTAGATTTAACATCATTGGCCGCCGTACTTATGCCCCATGGACGCATTGATATGGTTTCGTTTAATATTTTATCTGCTATTTCTATATTTTCTATCTGGGTCACGATTTTGACCTATATCGGCGTAAAAATATTAAATGAGTTTTCTGCTGTAAAAGCCGGGGTTATTGCCGGTATCGCGTTTTTAACTAATATTGCAGTATATACTGTCATGCTTATGTTTACCTGGTGGATGATGGACTTTATGGTAGGAATGGGGCTCGCATAATGACAAAAAATAAAAAGTATATTATAGCTATTGTATTGGTGGTGGCCGCCGCCGGTTTTATTGGATTTAATATATTCAACGCCAACCGTCTTGAGGCCGCAGAGGGCGGCGCCGCTCGTAACGCTCTGCCTGTGCAGTGGGAATTTCCACAGCGGCAGACCATCATTAGCCGTGTAAGCGCTCGCGGAACGGTAGAGCTGGTTGACCGCACTATCGTTTTCCCAGAAACCCAGGCGCAAATTATCGAGCTTCACGTAGAAGTTGGCGATACAGTGCAGATTGGCGATTTGCTTATAACCTACGACGATAGTATTCTGCAAACACTTCACGATAGCCTGGCCGAAGCGCAGTTGGCTTTGCGCTCTGCTGAGCTTGGCCTGGCCGCTACCCGCATTGCCCCCTCAGCTACAGAGCTACTTGCGGCAGAAAATCAGATCGAACAAGCACGATCAAACATCGCAAACATAGGCGCACAGTTAGATCAAATAGATTTGCAAGTAAGCCAACTACAAGATAACATTCGCACGGCGCAATCTACCCGTGACGATGTTTTGAGACTTTTTAACAGCGGGGTCGCCAGCCGGGCAGAGCTTGATAACGCAAACGATGCCATTCGCAGACTGGAAGATCAGCTTGCCATAACCGAGTCGCAACGGGACGCGGCGGCTTTGGGGCTTCCGCTTGCGGAGGAATCTGAAAGGCTGGCACAAGCGCAGTTTAATGCTATACGCGACCGCAACGCCCAGCCGGGCGCGGTCAACCAGGCGCAAATCCAGCAAGTATCTATCGAGCGTGCGCAGCTTAGCATTTCGCAGATAGAGCGCAGTATAGAAGAATTTGAACGGGAAGAACGCGCAACAGTCGCCGGTACCGTCCTTAATGTATTTGTGGAAGAAGGCGAATTTAGCGCTCCCGGCCGCCCTTTAATGGAAATTGCCGATATATCTAACGACAACCTTGTAATAGTGGTGCATGTTCCGGAAAATGACGCGGGCAATATTACGGTAGGTCAAGAAGTTGAAATTACGGGCGCCGCACTGGGCGGGCATAGCTACGAGGGCTATATAGAAATGATTCACCCACTAGCCGCGCCGCGCCAGATGGGCACCGCCGTTGAAACGGTAGTAACGGTAGAAATAGCCGTAATAAACACCACCCGTCTGCGTGCCGGTATAAACGTGGACGCCGACATAGTAACGCAAATAAGCGAAGATACGATAGTCGTACCGCTAATGGCCACGCTAAGCGAGGGCGGCGGCGTTAATTTTGTCTACGTAATAACCGAGGATTATACCCTAGAGCGCCGGGATATTATCCTGGGCGAGTTTAGCGATATGTTTATAGAAGCCGAAGGCCTGGCAGAAAACGACATGGTAGTAAGTAGCCCCATAGCCGCGCAAATGTACCCCGGAATGCAAGTTAGGCCGATTGCGAGGTAATTATGATAATCCAAATAGAAAACCTATTTAAAATATACCGAAACGGCTCGCTGGAAGTAACAGCCCTACGCGACGTAGGCTTTTCCGTAAAAGTTGGCGAGTTTGTAGCAATAATGGGGCAGTCCGGCTCTGGTAAATCTACGCTAATGAATATTTTGGGTTGCCTAGACTCCATGACCTCCGGCCTATATCACTTGGACGGCGAAGATGTCTCCAAGTTAAAAGGTAAAAGTTTAGCGCAAATTCGTAACCGGAAAATTGGCTTTGTGTTTCAATCATACAATCTGTTGCCAAGATTAACTGCCTTACAGAACGTAGAGCTTCCTATGATATACGGCGGTTCCCCTTCAAAGAAGCGTCGTCAGGCCTCACTAGAAGCCCTTGAGCGCGTGGGCCTTACTGACCGTATACATCATAAGCCCAACGAGCTTTCTGGCGGGCAAAAGCAACGGGTAGCCATCGCCCGTGCGCTGGTAAACACACCGGCCATTCTGCTGGCAGACGAGCCAACCGGAAACCTAGACAGCCGCTCAGGAGAAGAAATAATGGCGATATTCCAGCGCCTAAACCAGGAGGGCGTAACTATAGTAATGGTAACTCATGAACCTGAGATAGCCGACTACACCAACCGTATAGTGGCCTTTAAAGACGGCCGCATTATCAGAGACGAGCCGGTTACTAATCCGACTCAAGCGGGGTAAGAAATGAATATATTTGAGAGTATAACATCGGCGGCGCATTCGGTTTTAGCTAACCGTATGCGATCAATTTTAACAATGTTGGGTATAATAATTGGCATTGCGGCGGTTATTATGATAAGCTCTATAGGACAGGGTTTTCAGAATAGTATAAACGAAATGTTTGCGGGTATAGGAGCAGGGGCTATAGCGGTTAATGTACGCCACGACCTGCCAGAACCGGCCTTACGTAGTGATATGCTGACCCTGGAAAGCGCCGAGTTTATTTCCACGCATCCGGATGTACTAAGTGTCGCGCCGGTTTCCTGGACTAATACCCGCGTACAATTGCGCAACCCGGCAGAATCCACCCGTGTTCAAATAATCGGCACAAACGAGTTTTTTCGCGAAATAGAAAACGTAGACATACGCTTCGGACGCTTTTTGGCTGATATTGATTTAGAGCGTAACGCACCGGTAGTAGTAATCGACAGCCAGTTAGCCCGCGAGGTTTTTGGCCGCGTAGATGCCGTAGGCGAAACCATACGGGCGGCTTTCTGGTTCGGCTCGGTAGATTTAACCGTCATAGGCGTATACAGAAACCCAGACGCCATGGCCGGTATGTTCGGAATGCCAACAACTGCGTTTATTCCAATAACCTACTTCCAGCGCATATTAAACAACAACGAGAACACAGTAGGGCAGATTATGCTAAACGCTCAAGATATAAACCGGCTAGACCAAACAGCCACGGAAATTGCGCGTCTGCTATCCCTAAAACATAACAACGAAAACCGCTACCAAGTAACAACCGTAATGGGACAGCTTGAAATGATTAATGATATGATCTCGATGGTAACGGGCTTTGTGGGGCTGGTGGCCTTTATATCCCTAGCGGTAGGCGGCATAGGCGTTATGAACATCATGCTTGTAACAGTAACAGAGCGCACGCGGGAGATCGGTATAAGAAAATCCCTGGGCGCAACAGACGGTAATATCCAGTTTCAGTTTTTAGTAGAGGCCATGATTTTAACGGCCTCCGGCGGTGTTATTGGCATTATAGTAGGCTACTACGGCGGCTTTGCACTAGGTAGCATTATAGATTTAGTACCGGCTATTAGTGTTCCGACCGTAGTTATAACGGTATTAGCGTCTAGCATGATAGGGATTATATTTGGCGTATACCCCGCCAGAAAAGCCGCCAAACTTGACCCAATAGAGGCGCTCCGTTACGAATAGGAAACGAATAGGAGGTTTTACACATGCCTTTCTACAAAAGAATACAGTACAATTCCCCTTTAATGCTAAGCTACGCGCTTTTTGCGCTGGCTGTGCTTGGGCTTAGCTATCTTACGGCAGGCGCTTCCAACTCGCTTTTATTTAGCATTCACAGAAGCGCACTTACTGACCCGCTGTTGTATGTACGGCTATTTGGCCATGTATTTGGCCACGCAAACCTTGCCCATTATTTTGATAATGTGGTAATTATGATGCTGGTAGGGCCCATGCTGGAAGAAAAATACGGAAGCAAGTGGCTGGGGCTTATGATGGTTGTTACAGCCCTTGTTACAGGCTTGCTGTTTTTGGCGGTTTCAGAGTCTCATGCACTGCTGGGCGGTAGCGGCTTGGTGTTTATGCTGATACTACTTAGCTCGTTTACCAACTTGCAAAGAGGACGCATACCCCTTACACTAATACTAGCGGTTATTATCTTCATTGGCCGCGAAGCTGTTACCGGTGCTACCGCGCAAAGTAATATTTCGCACCTAACCCATATTATAGGCGGTATTTGCGGTGCAGTTTTTGGTTATGTTTTTAATAAAGATAAGCTTATGGAGGCTGCTTAACTAATGCTCAATTCATTCTTACGAGCCCTTGGCAAAGAAAATACAGAAAACCAACAGGAATCGGCGCCACCTCCGGCAGTTGCTACTAACCCTAACCTTTTAATCAACGCCGGTAACGAAATGCACACGCCCATAGATAACATTTTGCAATTTACAAATTTAATACTGGAAGATTCCATTTCAGATAAAACACGAGAGAGAGTCCTGAAAATCGTAAAAAATACCAAGGCTCTGCTTGATACCGTTAATAATATAATGGATATTTCCAAAATAGAATCGTCTAAACTTGAGCTTAGGCCCGGTAAGTTTAATATTGGCGATGTTTTGAGCCGTTGCCGCAGTACCATAAAGCCCAGCGCTGTTTCTAAGAATATAATGCTACACTTCTACGCTGAGCCGCATTTGGGCAAGTTTTTAGTTGGCGATGCGGAAAAGCTTGGCAATATCTGCATAAACATACTGGCCTACGCTGTAAAATCTACAGATTTTGGCGCTATAAAATGCTCTGTAATACCCGTAACAGAGGACGATGATTCCTGCACCTTAAAATTTGAAGTAAGGGACAGCGGCGCAGGTATGGCAAGCTGGCAAGCGGCCCAAATAATTGACCCTAGCTCTGAATCTGTAAACCCCAGCCTGCTTATTTCTCGCCGTTTGGTAGAGCTAATGGGCGGGCAATTATCCGTGGAAAGCGCAGAGGGTTTAGGCAGTTGCTTTCATTTTACCCTCACCTTCCCTACAGTAGCAAAGCCGGAAGAAGTGGAACAAAAGCCAGAGCCGAAGCCGGTCGTAGCTGTCAGCACCAGTACCAGTATCAGCGACGACGATGCCTTTTTTACTAAAATATTGATACATTTCGTAAAAAACAACCAAAATACATATAACGATATAGTTTCTGCAATAGATAATGACGATATGACTTTAGCCTATCGTACAGCACATAATTTAAAAAGCAATTCCGGCCATATACAAAAGACCGCTTTACAGATGGCCGCCGCAGAGCTTGAGCGTGCCATAAAAGAACAGCGGCCATGTGACGAGCCCTTAAGCAAACTAAAACTAGAGCTAGAACTCGTACTGGCAGAACATGCAGACCTAAACGAAGAGACACCCACACAAAAGAATAGCTTTGACCGGGAAAGCGCACTAAAAGCCGTAGAAGGCCTAGAAATGCTGTTAAAACACGGTGATGTTGAATATTTGGACTATATAGATAATTTGAAAACGATTCCGGGAACTGATTTGCTTGTATCGCAAATGGAGAACTTTGAATCGTTGGATGCCATTGTTACTTTAGAGTCCTTAAAAAGGGAGTGGTCGTGATGCTTGACAAAACAAAAAATTCCATACTAATAGTTGACGATGAGGCGACAAATTTAAGTGTACTTACACATCTTCTAAGGTCTGAGTACACCATATATGTAACTAAGGACGGGGCTTCTGCTATAGAGATGGCGGGTACCCATCTTCCTGATTTGATACTATTAGATATAGTAATGGGTGACATAGACGGCTACCAGGTGCTACACGAACTGCGGGAAATTGAAAGCACAAAAAACATCCCGATAATTTTTATAACCGGCCTGGATAGCAAAGAGGACGAAGAAAAGGGCCTCTCCTTAGAGGTAGCCGACTATATAAGCAAGCCCTTTACGCCAAACATAGTAAAACTGCGGGTTAGGAACCAAATACGTATGATTAACTATATGCGGGAAATTCAGCGGCTTAGCATGACGGATGCTTTAACGGGTTTATCTAACCGGCGCTGTTTTAACGATACTATGGAGCGGGAATGGAGCCGGGCTATGCGAGAGCAACAGCCGCTTAGCCTATTGATTTTGGATATTGACCACTTTAAGAGATATAACGACACCTACGGGCATCAGAACGGCGATTTGGCTTTACAAACGATGGCCACCCTTCTTAGAAAGGCCTGTAGACGGGCTTCAGACTCTGCGGCACGCTGGGGCGGCGAAGAGTTTACCATGCTACTGCCCATGACAAATGCCGAAGGCGCCATGGTAGTGGCCGAAGAAATTCGCCAAGATGCAGAAAAGCTAGAGATAGCCCACTCAGACGGCACTAAAGCAAAACTGACGGTAAGTATAGGAGTATTTGGCCTAGCGCCGAGTGCCAGTTGCGAAATACAGAAGTTTATCACCAAGGCCGACCAAGCTTTATACACCGCAAAAGAACAAGGCCGCAACAGAGTTGTAGCGGCCACGGGAGATTGCTCATAACTTTATAATATTAAGGCCAAGGCCTTAGAAGCGGCCATCCGCTCTGCATCTTTTTTGCTTTTACCTATGCCGATCCCCAATATACGGCCTTCGTGCGATACTTGGGCAGTAAATTCTTTTTGATGGGGCGGCCCCTCTTCTTTTAGTATTTCATAGGCCAGCGGAAGTCGGCTTGTCTTTTGAATTTCCTCTTGTAGGGTAGATTTAGGGTCTGATATTACCTCTTGCGGCCTATCCTCAAACAGTCTTGTTACAAAGGTATCCGCCGCTTCTATTCCACCGTCCAGGTAAATTGCGCCTATTACGGCCTCAAAAGCGTCTGATAATATGGAATCCTTTTTTGCGCCGCCGCCTGCGGCCTCGCCCCGTCCCAAATGCAGATATTTACCAAGCTCTAATTTACGGGCGTAAAAAGCCAAGCTGGCCTCGCATACTAAATTGGCGCGGCTTTTGCTTAGCTCCCCTTCTGTTAGTGTAGCGTGACTCCTGTACAGTAAGTTGCTAATTATTAATTCCAGTACCGCATCGCCCAGGAATTCCAAGCGCTCGTTACTGGCAATAGCGCCCTGGCCGTTTTCATATACAAAAGAGCTATGCGTAAGAGCCTGCTCTAAATGACGCAGATTATTAAACACATAGCCCAAATTTTCTTGAACTGATTTATAGATCATTTACTCATCGCTTTCTTGATATGTTCAGCGGCGTCCCCTACAGTACGAATGTTTTCCGCTTGGCTATCATCAAATTCCATTTCAAAGATTTCTTCAAGCTCGGTGATTATTTGGAAAATATCCAGGGAATCTGCGCCTAAATCTTCTATGAAGGTAGTTTCCGGCGTTATCATCTCTTTCGTTAGCTTTCTACCGGCTTCGCCCATTTGGGCAATTATTACGTCTCTTACTTTTTCAAATTCCATTCTACACCTCTCCTTCGTTAAATATGACACACTGACGTATTGCGCCGCTTATGGCCTTTGCGTTAGAACTTCCGTGCGCTTTTACTACCAAGTTTTTAAGGCCTAAAAATGGTGCGCCGCCTATGGCATCATAGTCCATGCGGCTTTTCATCCGCTTAAATGCCCCTTTGGAGATAAGCGCGCCCAGTTTTGATACAGGGTCGGCCATTAGCTCTTCTTTTAACATTCCTAGCAAAGCCTTGGCAAAACCTTCGGTATGTTTTAGTATGACATTACCCACAAAGGCATCGCATACCGCAACATCTACCGCGCCCAGCGGAATATCCCTGGCTTCTACATTGCCTACAAAATTTACACCGGCCTGCTCTAAAAGAGGGTAGGCCTCCTTTACTAGGGCGTTGCCTTTTTCCTCTTCGGTGCCGATATTGACAAGACCTACACGCGGATTTTTAATGCCGCGGGCTTTTGTCATATACTCGCTACCCATTTGGGCAAACTGCGCTAAATAGCTGGGCTTGCAGTCTACGTTTGCCCCGCAGTCGATTAAAAGGCCAAAGCCCTTTGCATTCGGAATTACCACAGCCAAGGCAGGGCGCTCTATGCCCGGCGCACGGCCAACTACCACCGTTGCGGCGGTTAGTAAGGCGCCGGTGCTACCGGCAGATACAAAGGCATTGGCTTGTCCTTCTTTTACGGCTTTAAGTCCTATCATTATAGACGACTCTTTTTTGCGCCGTACTGCGGTAGTAGGAACCTCGTGGAATTCTATTACGTCCGGCGCGTGTAAAATTGATAGTGAACTTGAAGTAGAGGCCCCAAGCTTTGATAGCTCGGCCTCTATGGCTTCTTGGCGTCCTACTAGTATTATTTTTATTCCGCTGATTTCTTTTAGCGCTTGTAAGGCGCCCTCGACGACCACAGCCGGAGCGTTATCGCCCCCCATGGCATCTACAGCTATAGTTATTGGCATAGGCTATTACTCCGCCATTTTAAGAATGTCACGACGTTTATAGGTTCCGCAAGACTTGCATACCCTGTGGTTTTTGCAAAGATCACCGCAGTTGCTACATGTTACCAAGCCCGGTACCGAAATTTTCCAAGTTTGCGCTCTGCGTTTGTCGCGGCGTGCTTTGGACGTTTTTCCTTTTGGACAGATCAAGTTTGTCACCTCCAGATTGTTTGCGTTTTTTACTCTTGGGATTATATAGTGAAGGGATGGGGATGTCAAGAATTTGTTTGCGGTTTGGGGGTGTTAATTCTATAAAAAAATAATTTCAAAAAGCTATTGACTTAAAGTTAGGTTTAAGAAATATAATTATGGAATACACGGTAATCTAATTTGGAGGGGTGCATGGCTAGTTGGGAAGAGAACGACTGATCCCCGGAGAAAAAAATTGTTACTCCCTCCTCCGGTCAGCAAGCTTTAACGAACCCCGCCAAACCAACCCACCCCGTCATACAATAACTTCAACTTAACTTCAAACCTTAAATAAATTGGGAGGAAAACAAATGAAATACGTACAATTTAACGAAAACACAACTTTATCCGCTTTAGGCATGGGTGCAATGCGTCTACCGACAGATGGAGAAGGCTGGACAGCCCCTATCAACGAAGCCCGCGCACAAGAAATCATTGACTATTGCATGGAAAACGGCGTGAATTTTTTTGACACAGCCCTTATTTATCATGGCGGTCAGTCTGAAAAATTTTTAGGCAAGGCACTAGCCAAATATCCAAGAGAAAAGTATCACCTATCCACTAAGTACAGGCTTTTGCACGAAATGGACTACCGTGAGCAGTTTGCAGAGCAACTAAAGCGCTTGCAAACAGATTACATTGATTTCTACATCATACACGGTATTCAAAACGAATGGGTAGAAGAAGCGCTCAGCAATGGTTGTATCGAATATTTAAAAAGCTTAAAAGCCGAGGGGAAGATTAAAAACTTGGGCTTTTCTGTCCACTGTAGCGAAGAGGCCTACCGCAGGTTATTAGCGGCAAATAACTGGGATTTTGTAATGCTTCAACTAAATTATTTTGATTGGGAATATGGCGATGAAAAAGCTCTTTTTGAAATAGCAAAGGAAGAAAACCTCCCTATCATGATAATGGAACCGCTAAGGGGTGGATTACTTGCTACCTTAACCGACGAAGCCGTTGCCATATTAAAAAAAGAAGCCCCTAGCCGCTCTGTTGCTTCTTGGGCAATGCGCTGGCTGATGGGTTTAGATTACGATAAAAAAATCGTCCTAAGCGGCATGTCAAACATGGAGCATACCCGCGATAATATAGCGACATTTACAGAATATAAGCCCTTAGATGAAAATGAGAAAAAAATATTAGCAAAAGCTAGGGACATCTATCGCCCTGCTGTTTCCGTGGCTTGTACAGACTGCCGCTATTGTGTTGGTGATTGCCCACAGGAACTTGACATACCACGAATTTTGCATATCTACAACGAAGTGAAGCTAGGCGGCGGCTGGCGTTCTAGTTTTCAAGAAGCACTACCAGAGGGTAAAAGGGCGGCTGATTGTACAGCTTGCGGTCTATGTAGCCCTAAATGTCCACAAGGTTTTGACATCCCAGCCTATATAAAGGAGCTAAGAGAGCAAAATTAGAATTCACAAAGAGCCGTAATGCTCGTTTTTATATCCCAAAATATCCTTTGGTATTTGATTATCGGGTACTTCCCTGGCGGCTTGTTCGCTTTCCAGTGTCACAGCAGTATCGTAATACCAGCATTTATACTTAATCATATCCAAGGTTTTTTGTAAGATTTTCATTTGGGCGGCAGTCTCGTCAAGGCGCTCGTAGAACATATCGCGGCGTTCTTGTAGAGATTTGTCGCCCTCTTGACACCACTGCATAAATTGCTTTATATCCTTGATTGATAACCCAGAAGTTTTAAGACATTCAACGGTTTTAATAGCCCCAATCTCTGTTTCAGAAAATACACGGATTCCGCCGCCTTTGCGTTCCATATTTGGGAAAAAACCTTCACGGTCATAGTAGCGCAAGGTCGATACAGGTATGCCCGTTGCCTCAGATACTTCACCGATAGAATAAGCCATAAATTCCACTCCTTTGAATAATGCACTTGACATAAACCTAACTTTAGGTTCTATACTATGCTAATACAAATAAATCTGCTTGTCAAACAGGCCACTGACAAGCAAAGCTGTAGGGGTGGCTCAATATGAACAGAAAAATTTTTTACGGATGGTTTATAGTGCTTGCTGGTTTTCTTATTGCGTTTGCAGGGCTTGGCGTGGTAAACAGTATGAGCGGGGTTCTGCTTGTTCCTATTACTGACGATTTGGGATTTTACCGTGCAGAATTTACATTACACAGAACAATCATGGTGCTTGCTGGTGCTTGTTTTGTTCCTTTTTATGGACGGCTGTATGAACGCTTTGGCGTGAAAAAGATACTGCTTGCAAGCTCTGCCGCTGTTGCTATTATTACCTTTGCTTACTCGTTTGCAACAAACATATGGCATTTTTACTTACTGGCACTATTAAACGGAGCCTTCATCAGCGGCCCTAGTTTTATGACTATCGGGTATATTGTAAACAATTGGTTTGAAGATAAAAAGGGATTGGCTATGGGGGTTGCATTTGCAGGGGCAGGTTTTGGCTCTGCGGCTCTTATCCCTGTCGCTTCGCATATTGCGGAAATTGCTGATTGGCGAGTTGTTTATCGTTTTTCAGGAATCGTAATACTTGCTATTATGATCCCTGTTACATTGTTCCTATTAAAAGAACGCCCACAAGACGTAGGCGCACAACCTTATCGCAACAAAGAGAAGTCAGATAAGAAGAAACAAACAGAAACTTCAAAGGTAGAAATCTTATTTAATCAAGCCGTTAAGATGCCTATTTTTTGGCTGTTGATGCTATCCTTTTTTCTACTTTCCATCATGGCTGGTGGCCCTAACTTTAATGCGGTGCCTTACTTAACTGATATTGGTTATTCTGCCGCTTTTGCGGCTATGGTAATGTCGGTGCTGATGATTACCCATACTTTGGGTAATATGTCGCTTGGCGGCTTTTTTGACCGCTTCGGAATGTTGACGGGTAGCATATTTTTAGGGCTATGTTGTATTATATTTCCAATACTAGCCCTTAATGCGGAGATTCCCATTTTTATTTGGCTTTTTGCATTATTCTATGGGCCAGCAAGTTCGGGCTTTTCTGTGCCAGTAGCAATATTTGTTACTACCTATTTTGGCAGAAAAGATTTTGCGGTAATATTCAGTTTATTTAACACAGCAGGCATGGTTGGTACTGCATTATCTGGGCCATCTATGGCGGTTATCTATGATATAACAGGGAGTTATTTTTGGGGCTGGATTATGTTGCTTGTGTTTGGCCTTGTTATTACGGTTTGTCTTGTAATTTCTTACTTTATGAATCGTGCCAGGCCTCCGTTAGCCATTTAATAATAAATATTAAAATAAAGGCTTTAATAAAGGTAATACACAAAAGGAATATCTAAAGCCCGCAAGCGTTTATGCCGATGTAGCTATTGACTACATTTAAAAAAAGGAGGCAGATAAAATGTTAGGAGTAAGCTCGATGATGGGTATTATAAGCGCCCAAAGCAATATTGAATTAGCCAGACAAAATCAGACTCTTGCAAACCAAACATACCGGGCGGGAAGAATCCGCGAGCGGCAAGGTTTAACAGACGGCGACCAAAATGCTTTTGATGAAGGCCAAAAAATGCAAGCCAAGGGTCAAGAAATGGAAATGGGCACTTTTGAACATTTAGGCAGTGCAGTGTACGCTATTAATAATATCAACGTTGATAATCACTCAGAAAACGATGAAGATAGCCAAGAAACTCAATCTGCCAGCCATAATGCTGATGGGCTTAGCGTAAGCGCAAACAGAACTATTACCGCTCCCAGTCAAAGCGGAATTGATATTTCTGTATAAAGGTGTTGCAATCTCACAATGCTCTTTTCTATTGCAACTCAAATTTGAATGTCATATTTGCTTCTTATGTTCGCGCTAGTAGCATTTGCGTGGATGTCATACATAGGAAAATAGCCGCTTTCTGGGAAGGATCCGGCTATTTTCCATTTAGTTATTAACTAACCGGGTTTAGTCATCACCCCCCCAGCGTCAACATGCGCCCCGCAATTCTTAGAAGAAAAAAACGCACAATTTTGACAATCCCCCGCCGGGCGCGTTCTATGCGTTGAATTCACGTTCTCTAAGTTTGTATATTTCCTACAATTTACCGCCATGTTATCACCTTTTTTTCATTTTCGTATATCATTTCCCTAAAAGATTGAAAATAACCGATGTAAATGTTAAAATCTCATAAGCTACAATTTTTCACATCAGGGAGGTAAAATATGGGCGGATTTTTTAATATGGACGGGCCTTTCTTCCGTTTTGGTAACGCCGTTGCAGATATTATGATTCTTAGCTTGCTTTGGATAGCCTTTAGCATTCCAATAATAACAATAGGTGCGTCCACTACGGCGCTGTTCTATGTCACCACCCGTCGTATATCCGACAGACAGGGCTACCTTTTCCGCGATTTCAGTAGTAGCTTTAAAGCAAATTTTAAGCGGTCTACCTTGCTGTGGCTTTTATGGCTGTTGTTTTTTACTATAATCGTAACCAACATCTGGCTTTTGCCGCGCATGGATATAGATGCCACTTTATCCAGCATTTTACTACCCATACAGATCATCATACTGATAGAGCTTCTAATAACCGCAATATACCTATTCCCTCTTACGGCACGTTTTGATATGGGCTTCCTTCAAACTATAAAAAGCGCCTTTTTTATGGCTAACCGCCATATATTTGCCACCGTCTCCATCTTAATTACCATAGCTGCTATCTTCCTTTCGGCTGTTTTTGTTTTCGAGCCGATTTTATTTTTTGCAATGGGCTTGTATGCTTACGGCGCTTCCTTTATGATAATGGGGGTATTTAAAAAATATCGGCCAGAAATGGACGAAGATCATCTGGCCACAGCACCACTGCCAGAGCTTAACTTTGATGAAGTGTTCGCTGAAACAGACGAAACAGATGAAGCAGATGAAAACGACGAAAGTAGCCAATCATGAAGAAGGCGCTATACACGGCTTTGGCCTTATTCTTTTTATCTGCCTGTATCGGGAACGCCGATGACGGTGATTCCCAGGCCATAAAGATCGCCTACCTACCCATAACCCACTCTGTAGCTGTAATGATGATGGCAGAGCTTGACTATGGCGATTCTCCTCACCGTATAGAACTCGTCCCCTTCACCACCTGGCCGGACGTAGTAGACGCTCTACGCACTGGGCGCGTGGACGGCGCAAGTATTTTGTTTGAGGTAGCCTTGCAAGCCAAAAACGAGGACACCGGCGGGCTTAAAATGCTATCGCTATCCCACCGGGACGGCAACGTGGTGGTGGTGGATAACAGCATAACAAGCTATCACGACCTAATAGGCAAAATTGTGGCCATACCGCACCGGCTATCGCCCCAGCACACTTTGTTGCAAAAGGTACTGGAACGGGAAGGAATTTCGCCGAACGACATTCAGATCATAGAAATAAGCCCGGCGGAAATGCCATTTTCTATGGCCAGCGGCGCTATAGCGGCTTACATAGTGGCAGAGCCTTTCGGTTCGATAGCGGAAAACGCGGGCGTCGGCTGGATAATAGAGACCTCCGACCAAATATATCCGTATTCGGTATGTTGCGTTATGGTGTTCCGGCAAGATATACTTAATGAAGAAATTCGTGAATGGCTACAGGCCTCCTTTAGCCGGGCGGCACAAGCGGCACACAAAAGGGACGACCTGGTAATAGATACATTTATGCGGCGCACCAATCTAAGCAGAGCGGTTGTGGGCTACTCCTTACGTAACACCCACTTTGAAAATTTGCAACTATCCGAACAGGAGTACCAAAACATTACCGATATTATTTTACAATACGGCATCTTGGAGCGCATACCTGATTTTTACGACTTTGTTTTGACAAAAGGGGCAGAGTAGAGGGCTTATGAATTATTTTAAGCGCGGTTTAAACTTTTTCGTCAGTATATCCATATTAATTTTGGCTTGGCAGGCTGTTAGAATTTTTGGCGGACATCCGGAATTTTTAATGCCCTCCCCGCGAAGCGTGCTTTTTGCTTTGGGCGAGCTATTTACGGACGGTCGTCTTTTTGTCCATGTATGGGTTAGCTTTTGGCGCTTCCTAGTAGGCTATATAAGCGCTTGTGTGTTGGCTATGGTTCTTGGCCTTCTGTTCGGCTGGATTAACCCGCTTTGGAAGCTTGCGGAACCTATTGTTCTTATACTTAAGCCGATTTCGCCTATCGCTTGGCTTCCCTTCATTATGTTATGGTTTGGGATAGGGAGCGCACCTGCTATTTTCACTATCGCTATGGCCGGCTTTTTTCCTATGTTGCTTGCTACGGTTAAGGCGGTCGGCGATGTTAGCAACTCATATATGAACGTAGCCGCTAATTTTGGGCTTAGCCGTCTGCAAACTTTGCGTAAGATAATAATACCCGCTTCCTTCCCACATATAGTGCAAGGCCTACATAACGCGCTTACTGCCTCCTGGATATTCCTGGTAGCGGGCGAGCTTATGGGAACCCATTCTGGCCTGGGCTTTTTGATTAACGATGCCCGGCAGAATTTACGTTCAGATTTAATTATGGCAGGGATAGTACTAATAGGCGCTATGGGATATATCCTAGACCGTATGCTTACCAGCCTTGAAGTTTACGCAACACGGAAATGGGGGGGCGCCTAGTATGGAGTTAATGGAGATTCAGGTAGCGAACCTGGGCAAAGTTTTTTATGAAAATCCCAAAACCCCGCTTAAGGTATTGTCAGATATTAACTTTACAATAAAAAAGGGCGAGTTTGTATGTATAGTGGGGCCAAGCGGCTGTGGAAAAACGGTGCTGTTGGATATATTGGGCGGCTTTCTTAAGCCCAGCACCGGTAGGGTTTTAATAGGTGGTAAGGAGCTAACCAAACCTTCCTCGCGTTATGTGAGTATTTTTCAGGATTATAAATTGCTACCCTGGCGTACTGTCCGCAAAAATATTGAGCTTGGTCTTGAGGTAAAAAACCTTTCGCAACAGGAAATAGACCAGCGGGTTACTGACCAGATTAAATCTGTGGGTTTAACGGGCTTTGAGGATTATATGCCCTCGGCAATATCCGGCGGTATGAAACAGCGTGTGGCAATAGCCCGCGCCCTGGCCGTAGAGCCAGAAATTCTTTTTATGGACGAACCCTTTGGTGCGCTTGATTCTGTTACCAAAGAGGCTATGCAACAGAAGTTAATACAGCTTTTGGCGTCCAGGCCGGGCGCAACAACGGTCGTATTTGTTACTCACGATGTGGACGAAGCTGTATTTTTAGCTAATCGTATTTTGGTTATGAAGCCATCGCCTGGCACAATCAGCTCGGTGGTAGAGATAAATTTAGAAAAGCCGGTAGTAAAGTACACGCAAGAGTTTAACACTATGCGAGATTTAGTCTTAAAGGAAATGACGGCTGTTTCTAAGGCTTAAAGGAGAGGTATAATATGAGGTTAGGCTTAGTTGGTTTAGGGTCAATGGGTAGTGTCCATTTGGGAAACTACATTAAAATGAAGGAAGAGGGCGAAGTGGTTAATCTGGTCGCTATTTGCGATATAGACAGCGCTAAGCTTAAAAGCGGGGCAAGCACCACAGGAAATTTAAAGAGCGTGCAGGATAAATTTGATCTATCGCAATTTAGTTTGTATGAGGATATGGAAGAGATGATACGTAAGGAGAATCTTGACTTTGTATCGCTTTGTCTGCCTACCCATCTTCATGCGCCTATGACTATTAAGGCTCTCGAATTGGGCGTCAATGTATTTTGCGAAAAGCCGATGGCACGTAGCTCTGACGAATGTACGCAGATGATAGAGGCCGCTAAGCGTAGCGGTAAAAAGCTGATGATAGGTCATACTTTGCGCTATTGGCCAGAGTATGTTTTTGCTAAGGACTATATTGAACGCGGCGTATTTGGAAAATGCGTGGGTGCTTATTTTTATCGCGGCGGCGCCACGCCTTTGTGGTCTTGGGATAACTGGCTGATGGATAAGGAGAGATCTGGCGGCTGTTTGTTAGACCAGCATGTTCATGATGTGGATACTATTGTGTGGATGTTCGGTTTGCCGAAGTCTGTTAGTACTATAGGAAGAAACGTAATACCCGGTAGCGGCTATGATGTTGTTTCTACTAATTATATTTACGAGGACGGTAAGATAGTTAATTCTCAGGACGACTGGACTATAAATGGACAGGGTTATGGATTTAAGATGCTTTTCCGTATAAATTTCGAGAAGGGCGCCTTGGTGTTTGAAGATGGTAAATTGATGGTGCATCCGGAAGGCGGCGAAGGAACGCTTGCGAAGCTTGACGGCGGCGATGCTTATTATGATGAAGTTATTTTGTTTAGTAAGCTTTTGCAGGGTGAGGATGTTTTTGATTATATGGCTTTGTTGGAGAGCCATAGGCAGACTATGTTGCTTGCAGAGGCAGAGGAGCGGTCTGCGGATAGCGGTGGGGCTTTGCAGAGTTTGTAGGTGGTGTCGTGCATATGACCTTATACCATGGCGGGCCCGAGCCTGTAAGAAAGCCTGAAATAAGAAAGGCTAAATACACCAAAGATTTCGGCACAGGCTTTTATTGTACCGAGATTGAACAGCAAGCGAAAATATGGAGTACTAAAAAAAGTATAATCGGCTATATAACATCTTATGTATATACTGTAAATTCCGAATTAAATATAAAGCGGTTTACCGAAAATGACGAATGGCTAAACTTTGTTGTATCCTGTCGGCACGGCGCGGCGCACAATTACGACATTGTAGAAGGCCCCATGGCTGACGATAAAATTTGGAACGAAATAGATGATTTTATTGCCGGAGTAATAAGCCGGGCTGCATTTTGGGAACTTATCAAGTTTACAAAGCCAACCCACCAAATAAGTTTCCATAGCGAAAAAGCATTACAAACACTGAAATTTTCAGCCGAGAAGGAGGTCACTCGTGCGCAGTAAAGAATACGATAAAATGTTTTATCTATGCTGGCTGTTGGAACGATTGCACAGGTCAACCGACCTCCCACACAAAAATTTAGTTGAAATGATAGGCATGGAAAAGCTATTGCACTATTATGACTATGCCGAGGCGTATCACTGCGAAAATCCAGATAAAATCATTGGGGAACTTGCAGACGAAATTGGCTTGCCCACACCGTCATTATTTAACCAATTGCCAGAGGAAAGGAAAAGCCCGCCATTTAGCAAGATTGCCAAAAGCTCAGCTCGTGTTATAAATGATTTATACAACTATGACCATTATATACAAGGCGTGTACGACTACTACAGCTCGTTTCTTCCGCCAATTTTAGCAGACAGCAAAAATAATTTATATTGGTCAAGTAAGGAGTACCTTGTCGCCTGCTATAAGGAGGGCGCAATACTGTAGACTTCACCGCCTAACAAAATAAACACCAAGCCCAACAAAACTCAAAAAAGCAAAAGCCAGCTTAAAATAAGGCGAAATATCAAGCGGCGTAAAAAATCCCTCAATCAAAGCCGCCAATATCAAAATAACAACAATACCCGGCACCAACTCAACCGCCTCTCTGGCGGCTTTAACCACAGCATCACGCCTACTATAATTACCGGGCATTATAATAGCACGACCAATCATCAAGCCACAGGCACCGCTCAAAAAAATAGCAATAAGCTCCGCAACACCATGCGGCAAAATAAGCGACCAAAACTCTATGGCAGAACCACCCGTCATCACAACAAAAGCGGCCAAACTACCTACAATCAAGCCATTGTAGAACAATATCCAAACCGTGCCTATCCCGGCGCTTACACCAAAAGCAAAGGCCATAATAGCCACCCGTATATTATTAGTCATAATAATAGCGCTCATAAGCGGATAATTCCAAAAGGCTTCGTCCCCGTTTTCTTCTACAGAAGCCTCAGTAACACCCTCGCCCAAGCCCGCCATATCAAAGGGAAAGATCTGCGGAAAGCGCTCAATATCAGCTATAACATAGCTGTAGGCAAAGATCATCCCGGCCATAAACAACACCGCCGATACCAGCGCATACAGCGAAGCCCTACGACAAGCCGCCGGAAAGCGCCGCGAAAAATAATCACGCACAGCATATTTACGCTCTCGCACATAATAATAATTATGCGCTACCCCCACTATATGGCTCAGGTAAGGCAAACTTGTTCCACCGGGAAAATGCGTTTTAGCATAAGCCAAATGATAACCCACAGCGCGAAATGTCTCTGCAAAAGCCCGTACCTCTAGCCGAGACAAAGTTCTTATTCCCCTACGCTGTAAAGTCTGGTTAAACGCTTCAAGCTGTTTCCAGCGTTCCTGATTTTGCTCAATAAATTGTGTTTCCGTCATAATTATATATCTCCTAAAGGATGTGCTTAGTTGAAAACCCATACCGTTCTAACACCAGCTAATATAGAAATAGAATACCGCCTAGCCGGGGCGGGCTCTCGCCTTGCCGCCTTCGTGGTCGATTTTAGCTTGCAGATAATTCTCTGCCTAATTTTAGCCGTAATAGTACTGTTTGGCATATACGATTACCGCATGGCTAACCTGGTTGACCTGGAAGCTATTGAAGGCCCCGCACTTGCCTTTCTGATTATATCATTTTTTTTAATTTATTTCTGTTACTTTATCTTCTGCGAAATGACAATGAACGGACAGTCCGTAGGTAAAAAAATATTCGGCCTACGCGTAATACGCGATAACGGCCAGCCTGTAGAGCTTTCTCAGTCGCTAGTACGCAATTTATTTAAAGCAGTTTTAGACGTTATTTATATCGGGCTATTCTTTATTATGTTCTCGCCAAAGCACAAGCGCATAGGCGATATTGTAGCCGGCACCGTCGTAATTGCAGAACACTACGACAGCGCAAACGCGCCACTGCGTTCCGATAACATGCCAAATCCCAAACGAGCTGGCATGGAGCAGTTAAAACATCTAATTTTAAGCCCAAAAGAGCGGGACTTGCTTCATATGTATATGGCGCGTAAAATGTATCTGCCGGACGGCGGCGCGGCCTTACAGCGTCAGTGGTCAGAATATCTTTCGGAAAAATGGCAGTACCCCAACATAAAAATAGATGATGAACTACTAGCAGGCTTACTGCAATTAAATGAGGTGGACTACTAATGGACACAAAAACGCCAGAAAATAAACTATTAGTATTGTATTTAATCGACAAAATGGATTTACCCATGGCCCGCACGCAGATAACGGACTGTATTCTGCAAGCAGAGTTTATGGACTACTATACATTGCAGCAAGCCCTAGCCGACATGACAGAAGGCGGCTACCTAGACGCAACCTCAGATAACAACACAACCCGCTACACAATAACGGACGATGGCCTACAAACCCTTGAATATTTTACAAAGCACATACCCCCTTCGGCCAGAAACCGAATAAACCAATACGTAAAAGAAAACCGCAAGGATATTCAGCGGGCTTTTGAAAATACCGCAACCTTCTTCCCAAACGAAGCGGGCGACGAATTTCTGGTAAAATGCGGCGTTTACGAAGAAAGCCGCGTTCTGATGGAGCTTTCAATTTCCGTAGATACCCGCGACCAAGCACGCATTATCCAAAATAACTGGAAAACCAACGCCAAAACCATGTACGGCGAAATAATAAGCACACTCGCCAGGGAATCTTAATTATGAAGATAAGTACACCTATTACAAAAAAAATTATACTATACTTTGTGGTAGTCATAATCATTTTTGTTGCGGTGTTGGCCTATAATGTGCATTCTCTTTTCTTGACCAATTCCCGCAACGAGCATTTTCTTAATGTAGTTATGGCACGCACGGTTTATTTGCTAGACTTTCATCATCAATTTGCCGATCTGCAACTAAAAGTGCGCGATACCTTCCTAAGCCCAACATGGCTGGAAGAATCCAGCGAATATACCATAAGCTACACCCAAAGCCATATAGCAAATTTACATTATAAACTTCAAATAACCGGTACCGCTTACCTATACCTGGTAGAACACGACCTTTTTATAGACGCCGCACGAAGCGCGGAATTCATCAACATGATGCAAGAAGCCCTTAATTATATATACAGGCTGTACGGTTCCATAGATAAAATGCCATATTCCTGGGAAATAATTATCCTCACCATGGCGATAGAGAATATAGTCGTAGAGCTAAGAAGCCTTAACGAGACAGTAGCAGATACCCTGCGCGACGAGCTATACCAACAGCAAATGACAAGGCTGGTTTTAAATATTATAGCTTTAGGCTGTGCAGTATCCGCTTCTTTTGTGGGTGCCTTTATGCTGACATCTTTCTTTGTAAACAAAGAGCGGGAATCTACCCGCGAAATAAGAAACTACATGAAGCTTGAACAAGAAACCCGAGAACGCGCTCAGCTTATGCTAGATAGCTCGCCCGTGGCCTGCTATCTCTTCAATATGAACCTTAACCCAATCGACTGTAACCACGAGGCCATAGCCCTATTTAACGCCGCCGATAAAAAAGCCGGCCTCAAAATGTTTAGCCTAATCTTTTTCCTTAACAACCCCATAGACATGATGGAACATATTAACGAGGCCGTCCAAAAGGGCTTTCATCGCTTTGAATGGGAGCTGGCCTCTATGCCCTGCCGTATCACCTTCGTGCGCTCCACCTATCGGGGCGAGCTTGTTATAGGCGCCTATATATACGATTTAAGCTCAATTTACACGATGCTGGAAGAAATGAAACGCATCTCCGTAATAGAAGAAAGCTCCAAATCCAAAAGCCGCTTCCTAGCACGCATGAGCCACGAAATAAGAACGCCCATTACCGCTATACTGGGCATATCTGAAATTCAGCTACAAAACGTCGGCATTTCCCTAATTGTAGAGGAAGCCTTTGCAAAAATCAAAAATTCGTCCCAAATGCTACTCGGCATAGTCAACGATATTTTAGACCTATCCAAAATCGAGTCAGGCAAAATGACCGTCTTGGAAGAAGAATACGATTCCGCAAGCCTAATTAACGATATTTTACAGCTGAACATCTTCCGGCTGGGTAGCAAGCAAATACAATTCAAGATTCACATAGACGAAAATATCCCGACCCGGCTATCAGGCGATTCCTTGCGGCTTAAACAGATCATGAATAATCTGCTATCCAACGCCTTTAAATACACAGAAAGCGGTTGGGTAAATTTTAGCGTAAACTGCTCCCGTATAGAGGGAGACACAATATGGCTTAACTTCCAGGTAAAGGATAGCGGCCTAGGCATGACCCGCGACCAGTTAGCCCTCATATTTAACGAATACGTGCGCTTTAACGAGGGCGATAACAACTACGTGGAAGGCGCAGGCCTGGGAATGTCTATTGTATACAGCCTAGTGCAGTTGATGGGCGCTAAAATTGACATAGAAAGCAAAATCAACAGGGGTAGCAGTTTTACTGTGGAGGTTCCGCAAAAAATTGTATCTGAAACAGTCTTGGGCAAAGAGTTATGCCAAAGCTTACAAGACTTCCGCTTAAGCAGACGGGCCATAGAAAAGAGCATCAAGTTTAAGCCAAAGCCGCTTTCCCACGGCAAGGTACTGGTGGTGGACGACGTATACATCAATCTTTACGTGGCCAGAGGCTTGCTTGAGCTTTACAATCTTAATATAGAGACATGCGAAAGCGGCTACGAGGCGGTAAGACTGATAGAGGCCGGCAATATTTACGATATAATCTTTATGGATCACATGATGCCCAGCATGGACGGCATTGAAACAGCCAAAAGAATTCGCAGAAAAGGCTACCAAAAGCCGATTGTGGCTTTTACGGCCAACGCAATAATAGGCCAGGCAGAGACATTTTACGAAAACGGTTTTGACGGCTTCATCTCAAAGCCGATAGACGCCAGCCATCTTAACGCTATCCTCAACAGATTTTTAGGTCAAAATCAGGAAGTGAAGTTTTTGTCAGATTCCAAATTTAACGACACTCTACTAATAGAATTTGCAAAAAGCCAACGAAACGTTATGGCCGACATTACAAAGGCTTTGGCAGAAAATGACACGCCAAACGCCCGCCGTTTGGCACATACACTAAAGGGGCTGGCCGCCACCATAGGCGAAAATGATCTTTCGATAGCCGCCGGCAGACTAGAAATGCTACTAGCCAACGGCGAAACAGAGGGCGAAACCCCACAGCTTATAAAAATTTTAGATAATAAATTATCGCCGGTACTAGACAGAGCGCTGACAGAATGGGATAATTCTATTAGTAACAAAGAGGAAGAAACAGAAGAAATAGGAGACATAAAAGAAATTTTGGAAAATTTAGAGGAATTTTTGCAAGAAAGCAAAGCAGATTCGCTAGATATTGCCAAAAAACTAAAAAAAATGCCGGAAGCGGCGATCTTAATAAGACAGGTAGAGCTATACGATTTTGACGCGGCCATAAGTAGCCTGGCAATTTTGAAGGAGATATTGTCATGGAAAAGCAGAGCATCCTAATTATAGACGACACACCTTTGCAAATACGGATACTTAGCCAAATACTATCAGAAAAATACGATGTAAAAGCCGCATCGAGCGGAAACAAGGGCATAGAGTTAGCCCAAAGGCACAATATAGACCTAATACTTTTGGATATTTTATTGGAAGATACCTCTGGCTACGAGGTTTTGAAGTCTTTAAAATCCTCAGATAAGACCCGTAGTATTCCGGTTATTTTTGTGACCTCCATGAGTTCCCCTGATGACGAGGCCAAGGGATTATCTGCCGGCGCGGTAGATTATATAGGCAAGCCTTTTGTGGACGATATTGTCCGTTTGCGGGTAGATTTGCACATGCAACTACTTACGCAAATGCGCACCATAGAAAGGCTAAGTCTAATGGACAGTCTGACAGAAATAAGAAACCGCCGCAGTTTCAACTTGAGCCTGCAAGAAGAATGGGAAAAAGCAGAAGCCAGCGGGGGCTGTATCAGCATGATTATGTTAGACATTGACCATTTCAAAAATTTTAACGATAAATACGGGCATTTATGTGGCGATACATGCCTAAAGAGTGTTGCAAGCACCTTAAAACAAAGCGCCGGAAACGATTTTGTGTTCCGCTGGGGCGGCGAGGAGTTTGCCCTTATGTTACCGGGTATGCCCTTAGAGCGGGCGATAGAGCTTGCCGAAAGTTTAAGAAAGGCCGTAGCCGATACTACTATAGTATTGAAAGATGGCACCTCCACATCGGTTACTATTAGCCTGGGAGTAGGCGCTATTTTTCCGCAAGAAGGCGATAAGCCAGAGTTTTTTTGTACGGAAGTGGATAAGGCGCTGTACAGGGCTAAAAGGGACGGCCGGGATAGGGTTGAGAGGATATGAAGGAGACGAATGTAAATGCCAACAATCAGACCAAGTGCATACTTGCGCAACAATTACAACGAAGTTTCTGAGTTCTGTAATTCCCGGCAAGAGCCGATGTTTATTACAAAAAATGGCCACGGAGACTTAGCAGTCATGAGTATTGATACTTACGAACGCTTTTGTGGCCGCTATGAGTTGTATCACCTCCTTGATGAAGCCCTTGAGTCTAAAAAAAACGGCGAGGATATGGATTATGATGACTTTATTGCGGAATTACGTCTGGAAATGTCATGAATTACCAAGTACGTATCGTAAAGCCTGCGCGGGCTGATATGCGCGAAATCCGCAGATACATTACCGAAGATTTGTTAAATCCTGAAGCGGCGGCTAAACTCATTAATTTAATTGACACGAATATCCAATCCTTAAAAACAATGCCTACTCGATTTCCGCTTGTGCAAAATACCTATTTAGCATCAAAGGGTTTTCGGATTATTGTATGTGAATCCCATCTTGTTTTTTTCATAATAGAGGAAGAAACAAGAAAGGTTTTTGTCATGCGTGTAATTTATGCACGTAGGGATTGGGCGCGTATGTTGCGAGTAGATGCAGAAAAATTGCCCAATGGCTTCCATTCTTTATAATATACTCAGAACGGAGTATTTTTTATGGAAAAAACTAATATGAAATACGCGGTAATATCAGACATACACGGCAATCTACCGGGTTTACAGGCTGTGCTATCAGACGCTAAGGCGCAAGGTGCTGACAAATATTTATTTTTGGGCGATTATATAACGAATTACACCTGGTGTAACGAGGTGCTTGACTTAATACGAAGTCTTGACAACGCAGTGGCGGTAAGCGGAAACCACGAGGAAGTTTATTATCAAAATCTACATAAGGCAGATAAAGAGGAATGGCGGATAGACAAGCAGTACGAGACTTTGAAATTGTTGTATTGGGCTTACAAACAGCTTAGCCCTAAGAATTTGCAGTATATTTTAGAGCTTCCGGTAACGCAGACGATAGCTGAACATAACATTAATATGGTACATGCGTCAAAGATATTTTTCCGTGAGCCTAAAGTGGACTGTAATCATACATATGGATTTTGGAAAATGGTGCAAGATAAGCCCATTACGCATGAGGAATTTCTTGCGCTAGGCCGGGAAGAAATGCTTGCACGACCTGATGTTGTGGAGGATATTCTTGCCTTGCCCAAGGGGCTATATTTATTTGGGCATAATCATTTGCAGTTTCACATGGAATACGAAGGCCGATTGTTTGTGAACCCCGGCTCGTGCGGTGAGCCGCTGGATTGCAATACGGATGCCGCCTATACGATTGTTGAGTATGATGATGGCACTTGGACGATTAATGAACGTCGGGTACCTTACGATGTCGATATGGTTCGCGAAAAGTTAATGAAATCTGAAACTTACGCTTATACGCCTGATTGGTGTTATATATTGCTTGGTAATTTGACCGGCAGAGATTATACTGCCGATTTTATAGGTCACTTAAATGAAGTGTCGCAAGAAATGGGACAGCAGACCTTCCCGGCAAGTAATGAGGCTTGGGAGAGGGCTTTTAAGACTTGGGGAGCTGAGTATTAAGGCTCGGCGGTTGGTGGAGCGAACGACCAGCCCCGGAGCTGGGACTGATAATTTTTTTCTACGGCAAATCGCAACTCGCAAGGCGCACGAGCTACGCCCGCGCTGTTGCTCAAACAAGCGATTTACCTACGAAAAAAGTTATCAGTCCCAGCTCCTACGAATGGTCATCCGGCTCATCCCTTACAAGCCCGTCGGGCTGGTCTAGTAGCCTGGTGAAGAAGCTGACAAGCTGACCTACGCAAAGGAGGATTGGATAAACTTTTTTCGCAGGTAAATCGCCTGTTTGAGCAAGCAGGGCGCCAGCGGTGCCCGGCCTTGCGAGTTGCGATTTGCCGGAGAAAAAAATTTATCCAATCCTCCGGGGCTTAGCCACGCGCTTCGCATACCAAGCACTCACCCCACAACAAAGGAGGCAAAAAAATGAAAGCAGTAATAGTAGAAAAAGACGGTTCCCTATCCCTTAAAGAAGTCCCAACCCCAAAATGCAAGCCAAAAGAAGCCTTAGTAAAAATGGTAGCCTGCGGCATGTGCGGAACAGACATCCACATAATCCGCAGACGCTTCAAGGGTTTCCCGCAATCCTCATACCCCCTAATCCTAGGACACGAAGGAGTAGGCGAAGTAATAGAAATCGGCGCCGATGTAAAAACATACAAAATAGGCGATAAAGTCCTACTACCATTCAACGACGCAACACCAGAAATAGGCGTGGCATACGGCGCCTTAGCCGAATACGGAGTAATACAAGACGGCGCGGCCTATCCAAAGGGCGAAGCGCCTGAGGTTTCCCTGGCTCAAAATATTTTGCCAAACGATATTGACCCGGTAGATGCCATTATGTTTGTTACTTACACAGAGGTTCTTAGCACTATCAAGTATTTTGGTGTTAAACCGGAAGATTCTATTGTGGTATTCGGTTGCGGGCCAGTTGGGCAAACTTATATTAAACTATTGAGCCTTCTAGGGAACAAAAATATAATAGCAGTGGATATAATGGACGAAAAATTAGAAATAGCCAAAAAATTCGGCGCAACCGTAGCGTTTAACGGAAAAAAGGTGGATCTTGCGAAGGAAGTAAGGGCGCTTTATCCAGATGGCGTGTGCCATGTGCTTGACGCGGTTGGACTGCCGGAAGTGGCTACCTTGGCTATGCCGCTATTGGCAGACCGCGGAAACGTACTCTGTTACGGCGTTTTGGAAAGCGAAGAGATTACAATAAATTTCAGCAAGGCTTCATATAACTGGAATTTTATATGCCAGCAAATGCCTCGTAAAAAAGAGGAAGGCGAGGCTTTCCCGCAGATATTAGAATGGATACGCTCCGGCGCCCTTGATATGAATGATTTTATTTCGGATTATTTCGAGTTTGATGACTCTGTTGAGGCTTATGGGAAGTATCTGGATCGTAAGGTTATTAAGAAGGGGATAATTAGGTTTTAGGAAGATTGTAGGCGGGGCGGCAGATTGCCGCCTTGTTGCAACACCCTCAAACTATCCGCTATCCCCTCATTATCCGCTTTAATCTCTAAAACAGAATACAACTCAGGAATATCCGCAAAATGATTTAGCAACTTAAAAACATCCATCGTGCCATGGCCTATAGCCAGGTGCGTACCTTCTTTTATATCTACTCCACGCAAAGCATCGCTTATGTGTAGGCCTTTTACATTTTTGCCGGATAAAAAGCTGATTATCTCATCTTCTGTATAACCGTCAAAATAATTATGCGAAATATCAATAAGTACCCCTAGCTCTGGGTATAGGTCTATAAACTCTACATATTCTTCCAAGCCGTCGAACAAGAAATACCTTCCCTCAACGTGAGATTCTAATGATAGGGTAATTCCATTTTTTAGGGCTATTTCTAGCCACTTTTCTATTGTTTTACGGAAAAGATCGTAGCATAAACTTTTTTCAGATGAAGATAGTCCGTAAATATCCGGTGGGTGAAGCGATATGTCGTGCATTCCATGCTGGGTGGCTATTTCAAAGGCTTTTGTTAATTTTGGTTCTGGTATGTTGCGGTATAGCCCGCTAAAATGAAGGGTTAATTTGAAATCTTGGAAGTAGGCTGGTATGCCTGATAAATCCAAGCCAAACTCCTCATACAATTCCGGAGTGAAGTGAACACCTTCAAAGCCGTATGTTTTTGCTACTTCATAAATAAATTTCCATCTTTCGGGCTCTGCTGTTATGTTTTTTATTTTCTTGGTGTTGGCAAAGCCAATTTCGTCCATTGTAAAGTACATTCTCTCATCCTTTTTTGAGTTCTTTATTCCTCTCGATATACTTTTCTAACGCTGCTCGTTCGTCTGGGTCTAACTCTAGCATATCCATACTTTTAATTTTTTCTATATTTTGCCTAGTTTTACCTGCTATATCTTCCGGGCTTACGTTAATGATTATTGAATAACCGTTTTTTCTCAGTTTTTCGGCATATGGGTTTTTACGACCACGCGCAAAATCTTCTGCTGTCATTTCTCTAATATCTGATGTGTCAATCATTACACACCTCCGTATAGTTTTTCTTCTGAGCGTGTTGCTTTTCTTGCAGAAATAATCCGTATGATGGCATCTCCATTCCTATAACAATGACAAACCATAAGTAACCTTAGATTTTCGCTAAAACCAATTACATTAAATCTTTCTTCGTTTTTTGAATGCTCTATATCATCAAGCAATGTGGCATCCGGGTCAAGAAATACTGTGGCGGCTTCCTTGAATGGTACGCCGTGCTTTTCTATATTAGATAAGTTTTTATTTGTATCCCAATTGAATAAATAATCGTATAGTTCGTATGATTCGGTAGTCATTTTATTCCCCTCTACTCCTGCACCTCTTCTTCCTCTTCCTCCTCGTCCTCATCTGTCGCGCCTTCAGCTTCTTCCTCATTATCCAGCTCCGCAGTCCAATCTGCTGGTTCTTCCGGTTCAAATACTATTGGTTCTGGCTCTATTGTAATGCTTACCGTGACCAAGTTAGCCAAGGCCGCCCTTGGCGGCGGGGTTACGTTCACCTGCACAACATGCGTACCGGCACCTAAGCCCGTTAGGTCAACACTTGCCGCTATCTGGCTTAGCGTTAGAGCCGAAATTACAGAGGCGCGTCCGCGTAGCGACAGCATTATAGGCCCTTCGGTTTCAAATTCAAAAGGCTGATTGTTGCCGCTTACGGCTATATCCTCTAGCGGCATGTGGAAATCTCGCGAAATTACCCGCTCTACCGTTATAACGGCGGTCGCCTCTTCTGGGCCGCCTGCCCGTAGGCTTAGGCCTGTTCCTACCAAAGCCTGGCGGATGTTAAAACTGTACTCGGTAGTCTCGCTGGCCATTGTTAGGTCTACGTCGCCTAAAACTATATAGGAGATATTCTCTAAACTTTCTGCCGATCCTACCAGCGATACTGTCGGCGGAATTATATCTACATTCGTCATCATAAAGCCCGGCATTACCGTACCGGGTGTGTTTATTTCCAAGGGGATTTCAGTATATGGAAAAACTGGCACAGTTATATGAACCTCTCTTATGCTTAGGTTTACACTGTCTGTTATTATCTCGCGCCTATTGTTGTATACTACCAGCGGCTCTACGTCCTCTACAGTCTCGTAGGCGTCCTCTACGTAAATTCTGACCCTTACATCGTTTACTTGGTCTAAAAGGGAACGGGCGCCCGTTATGCGTACCATTCTGTTAGATAATATCGGCGCTTGCTGTTCAAAGCCCTCCATTGGGCTTCCTAGTACGTCCACCTCTATTGGGATGGTGGCCACGGCCTGCTTGTCTAATACCAAATTTACCGTGCTTGGCGACATTGTTCTTGTTAGATAATCTTGATGGATAAATAAATCTACGTCCAGCGGTACTGTTATTGGCTCGCCGGCCTGTATTATATGGTCAAAGTTTATTGTGCTTATATCTACGGAAGCCCTTATATTATCGCTTCTGGCAAGCTGAATTAATTCGTGATTGCTTCTTGTTGCACGTATGCTGGCGTTTATGAAGGTGTTGTTTAGCTCATGCTCGTTTAGTAAGACTATATTATTTAGTGCAAGTTGATCTCTGTGCAGTACCGTCAGGTTAAGCCTGTCGTAAGGCATCACCAGCATTGGATTATTTACGCTGTTCCCCAAAAACCACAAAACAAAAGCCAACAAAAAGGACAGGAGCTTCCAGTGGAAGTCCTTGTAAAATAAAGATGCTACCCTTAAAACTACGCTTTTCTTTTTTTCCATGGTATCAACCTTCGCTTTGTTGTTTCTTCTTCTATTTCTAATAAATTTCTTAAATCTTGCTCGGATAAATGTCGGCTTAGCTCGCCGGTGGAGGCCGCTGATATTGAGCCTGTCTCTTCCGATACCACTATCACTAGGGCATCTGATATTTCACTTAAACCTACAGCCGCCCGGTGGCGGGTTCCTAGCTCGTGGCCTATTTCTTCCGAGGTTAGCGGTAATATACAGGTTGCCGCTACTGCTCTGTTGTCTCGTATTATAAGCGCACCGTCGTGTAGCGGCGCGTTGGGGGCGAAAAT
>Ga0209755_10001712_pt1 | contig 32963 bp, 29 predicted proteins | sample TergutCo191P1_FD_187301 | JGI IMG/M metagenome (GOLD analysis project Ga0209755, IMG submission 187301) | Cornitermes sp. P1 segment gut microbial communities from Petit-Saut dam, French Guiana - Co191P1 (SPAdes) (version 2) | ecosystem: Host-associated > Arthropoda: Insects > Digestive system... | reverse complement strand
TCATCCGAAGCGCAATCCGCCGGAATCTCACAGATTAATTCAGGCATCGACCAAGTTGCGCAAGTAATCCAGCAGAACAGCGCTACAGCCGAGGAGTCCGCCGCTGCTTCGCAAGAAATGAGCGGGAAGTCAACAATATTGGAAGATCTGATTTCTCACTTTAAGCTCAAAGACGGCGATGGAAGCGCAAGACGTCTGCCGGTAAGAGTCCAGTCCCATATCAAACCTGCGGCGTCAGCCGGTGACGGCGTCTCCAGATCTTTTGGCAAATATTAATTTTTATTAATATTACAAATTTGACACAGTGCCGCCCGTATCCGGCACAACGCCACAGGCGTCATTTAATATAGTTTCCCATTTTTCCTTTCTTCATTGATTCACCCCGTCTCTTTTGAGACGGGGTGAATCGAGCATGTTGATAATCCCGCTGCTGCAGGCACCGTCAACCGCGTGATTGTTCTTTATGTGTTGCTTTTCCACATTGTCAAGAATCCCTTGTAATCAAATTGTAGCTTTTATTTAACAATTATTTAATATTATTGCAACAATTTCTGTACAAACTTTTAATATTTTTGCCTCAGTCAATTTAAGTCAACCGAAGAAAAAATAAAAAAAAGGGGAATGGTCAAAATGAAAAGAAATGTTTCAATTATTCTTGTGCTTGCAATTGCTCTATCAATTCTTGCAGGATGCAGTTCCTTTGGTCCCATGCACAATCAAATGTATGCGCCCTCAGTGCCTCCTATGTATGATGGAGCGTCTGCCGAGAGCGAATCCTTTGGGTATTGGACAGCAGACGAGCTCGGCGAGGATTGGCGTTTTGTCGAGATTACTGAGACTGATGAGTTTGCGACAGAGCGCGAGTCTCCTTTCCGCGATGCAGCTACCAGTCCACTGTCCACATTTTCGGCAAGTGTTAACACCGCATCATACAGTATTATGCGCCGCCAGATTTTGAACGGACAGGAACCCGTTGGTATGAGGATAGAGGAACTAATTAATTATTTTGATTATGATTATCCCGTTCCCCCTCATGACAGCATTCATCCGTTTTCCATAATCACCGAAGTCGCCGAGAGCCCCTGGACGCCGGGTCATCTTCTGGCAAAAGTTGCAATTTCCGGTATTCATTTGCAAAGTCCGGAAGACATTTCTAATAATGTCGTATTTTTGATTGACGTCTCCGGCTCGATGGACAGACCGGACAGGCTGCCGCTTGTTATTAACTCGATGAATATGCTGCTTGAGCAACTAGGTGATGAAGACGTAATTTCAATTATCACTTATGCCGGTTCCGAAAGGGTTCTTGCCGACTCTGTTCCCGGTTCAAACAGGGCTATGCTTTCCGGAATAATTAATAATCTCGGCGCAGGCGGCTCAACTGCCGGCGGTCAGGCGCTTCGCCGGGCGTATGAACTTGCTGCGAAAAACTATATAGAGGGTGGCAATAATCGAATCATTCTTGCAACAGACGGAGACTTTAATGTTGGTGAGAGTAGTGTCGCCGATATAATCAGTTTGGTTGAGTCAAAGCGCGATCTGGGTATATATATCAGTGTGTTGGGATATGGCATGGGCAATTTGAAAGACAATACGATGGAAGCGATAGCCAATCACGGTAACGGCAACTATGCTTATATCGACACTATTGCCGAGGCTCGCAGAGTTTTAGTCGATGAGTTTGATTCTATGATGTACACAATTGCAGACGACGTCAAGATTCAGATTGAGTTTAATCCCGAGGTTGTCAGTGCTTACAGGCTGCTGGGATATGACACCAGAAGACTGGAAAATGTAGACTTTAACGACGATGCGAGGGATGCCGGAGAGATTGGTCCCGGTCACACCGTGACTGCATTTTTCGAGCTGATTCCCGTCGGCGCACAGGAGGACGGCGCATTGGTAGACCCTCTGCGCTACAGCAGAATTATCACCTCCGGCAGCGATGATTTTATGACTGTAAGAGTAAGATATAAGAACCCCGGCGGTAGCGAGAGCCATCTGATTGAAAAAGACGTCGGAGCCGGTGACTTTACTGATAATCCTTCTGATAATTTCGTATTTGCTTCGGCTGTCGCTGAGTTCGGGCTTATTATTACTGATTCACAGTTCAGGGGAGGCAGCTCCATCGAAAGCGTACTTTCACGTGCCGGCAGTGCCTTAGGCGAGGATCGTTTTGGAATGCGCGCTGAGTTTATTGAGCTTGTAAGACATTATTCCGCAATTGTGGATTGATGTATAAAACCAGCTAACCGCTGATTCCCGGAAAACATGACGGCTTGATTCTTGCTTCAATGCAAAATCAAGCCGTCTTTGTTTATATTGCGTTACAGGACACTGCGGGGCGCTCGTCCCTATGGAGATTACAATCTGATTTCGTTGCCTCTGTTGTCCACCCTCTTTGCGTTTTGTGCAAAAAGCGCTATATAGAATAACGCTATCATGAGGACAAATGCGATTATTATGGTGATAATAATTTCTGCGCTTACAAACATACGTATGTTTCCTACGAAGGCTGCCTCGGCTGCAAGTGCGCCTATTAAGAATGGATTGTAGACCATATCCGAGCCTAATGCGGAAAAAATATCGGGAAGCATCTGCGAAGCTATGATACAAACTACCGAACTCATAGCTGGTCGGCTTGAGGCTGTTCCGAGTGTAAGGTGAATGCATGTATAAAACATGAGCGAAATACCTGCCAGCACGCCGCCTAACAGCGCCCCTTGAAAAGTAACATCGTTTAATTCAAAAGTCATCACCGAGACGCCCCATGCCACAGCGGCAGCTACCACAGAAATGACTAACGCAGCGAGCGGGTATATTATGTATTTTGGAAATAGATATGAAAAGTTACTCAGCCCGGAGCTTTTTGGTATCATTATTGAGCGTTTTTTCTGTTCGCCTCCGGCAAAGCTATTAATCAAAATCAAATATGAGATAAGCCCAACTGCGCCGATACTTGCAACAGCGTTGATCAGCCCTATTGAAGCTCTTCCCGCCAGCGTGTCAACCACTTCGGATACATCCATTCCAAACTCCTCGTAGATTGGGGTGAATGCCTCAAGCGTGAGACCAAGCCCTCTTACCATTAGCGGCGATAATCCAGCCCAGCCAACCAATATGAGCACAAATATCAGAAAGCGATAAGTGCGAAAAAATGAAAGGATTTCTTTTTTGAAGCAAGCTTTTGTTTGTTGGTTCATATTATTTCTCCTACGTCTGTGTTGTTCGGCCGCGGCAAAAACTTATAGACTTTTTGTTCAAGCAAAAGCGTCTGGAAAGCCTTTGGCAACCGTCATTGCTGAGTGTAGTGGTTCGGCATTATAGTATAGTGCAAAGTACCTCTATTGATGCCCAGATATATTTGTTCAAGCGACATGCGCACGAACTCTATGCCCTCAGGAACTATTTTGTTTTCGGCAAGTGTCGATATCGTTTTGTAGAAGAGTTGTGCTTCTGTTATTTCCGGTTTTGCATAGAGGGTGATGCCTCCATGCCATATTTCACTGCTTTGCACATATTCCATTGAGCGCAACGGGTCGTCCGGTCTCGGCGTGTATTTTAGTCTTACATGCACTGCATTTGCTCCGGCAAATCTATCTCTCACTTCTTTTATGGTTCCTTCAACCGCCATAACGCCGTTTTTCAGGATGCCTACTTTATTTGCCACTCGCTCTACATCACTCAGGATATGAGTGCATAGGATTATTGTTGCACCCGCTGCGGCAAGTCTTTGGATTATTTCCATTACCTCCGCCCTGCCTTGAGGGTCAAGCGCTGAGGTCGGTTCATCCAATATCAATAAATCCGGGGACGAGTATATTGCCGCAGCTATTCCTATGCGCTGCTTCATTCCCCTTGAGTATCCTTTTATTTTTCTTCCGGCATAGCCATGCATTCCCGTTAGTCTTAAGACTTCTGATGTTCTGGCTTTTATGTCGCCGCCGTATTTGCAGCACGCGCCAATGAAATTCAGATATTCAAATCCGTTCATGTACCCGTATAGTGCAGGGGTTTCGGGCAAAAAACCAATTATAACATTCTCGTTTTCAAATGCAATCTTACCGCTATCTTTGGCTATTGTGTTGCATACAATGTTCATTGTCGTTGTTTTTCCGCATCCATTTGTGCCAATAAGCCCATAGACGTCTCCTTTATCGATATTCATGTTAAGGTTTGTCAGAACGCGAACACCTTTGTAACTTTTTTTCAGTCCGGTTATTCTTAGCATTTCTTTCTCCTTTATTCAGATAAATCCCGCATCTTGCATCACTAATTATCACAATAATCGTCTGCTTAATATAGTAGCCGTCCGATTATCCAAAAGTTTGAGTGTTCGTTTATTGCCAGCAATAGCATAAGTATAACAGGTATTGACAGGAAAAATAAAGCTGTTTTTCTGCCGGAACTTATTTCCTGCCAACTATTTTCAATCTTATACTTTCTTATTGTGGGGATTTTTGTAAAAAACACGATTACACCAACAATTATAAGAACAAAAACCGAAAGTATGTAAGTGGCTTCTATTGTATTCAAAAGTCTGTTGGCTCCGCCTGTCACTCCCGTAAGTGTGATAAGAAAGAGCATTCCTGCGGCTATGGCGTTAATCATTGCATGTAAAACAGTGACTGCAAAAAGCGATTTTGTCGCGTAACGGACATATCCAAGCGCAAATCCGAGCGCGGTTGTGTAAAAGAGCATGTTCAAGCTTCCATGCATAAGTCCGAATATTATTGAGCTTATTAAGATTGCTATTCCATCGCCAAAAGGTTTAAGTGCATCATACATTATTCCCCTGACCCATATTTCCTCAAATACCGGTGCAATAACAACTAGTACAAATACCATCATTATAGCAGTCGCTATGTTGGTTGATTGGTCTATTGTCGCCGGTCTTAGAAGATCATCAATTAGCGTTTGTCCGTCTGATACCTGGGATATCAGATATGCCGCAAGAAGTGTAAGTGCGGCTACGCCATATCCAAGTCCGTACATTGCGGGAAATGTTCCGAGTGCACGCGCCATGCGTTTGGGTTTTTTATACAATTGTCGTGTCTTCTTGTTACCGATATTAAGGTAATGGAGTTTATTGAAAATTGCCGCTGTTATCAGCATTGGGATTATGTATACCATTATTACTGTTACTGTCATGCTGATAGCATATGTTGCGCTCACGCCGATGTTGCCGCTCGCCCTAATAATTGCGACTGAAATGAGCGCATCTAAAACACGGCAAACAAAATACACACACATAACGAAGCCTAATTTTGCACATACTGCTTTATATTCCCTGACGGTTGGTTTTTGAGGGATAATCGGCGAATAAATTTGTTCCTGCTGCGCATAATGCCTTGGCTCTGCGCCATATGTCGGCTCTCTGCCATAAGTTGGCTCTCTGCCATGCGTCGGCTCCGTGCCATGCGTCGGCTCGCTGCCATACGTCGGCTCCATGCCATACGTCGGCTCGCTGCCATACGTCGGCTCGCTGCCATGCGTCGGCTCCGTGCCATGCGTCGGCTCCGTGCCATGTGTCGGCGGAGTACCATAGGTCTGTTGCTCCGGTTTTGTTGATTCTGTTAAATCTGTATTATTCTCTGTAGGTCTATTTATCATTATTTCACCAGATTTCTGATTTATATTGAAAAATGTTATCATAGGTAGTATAATCGGAAACCACTGCTTTTGCAAATAGCTGAAAAAGGTGATTTATGGATTTTAGTGATTTTGAGCAGCATATTATGAGCGGGGAGCGCGTGCACCTTATTGGTATCGGCGGCGTTTCCATGTCTCCTCTTGCTGAGATCCTGCATGGGATGGGCGTTAATGTTACCGGTTCGGATTTCAACGATAGTCCGGCGCTTGATAAGCTTCGCTCATTGGGCATTGATGTTTCTATCGGGCATTATGCCGAAAATGTGTCCGGAGTCGGCGCTATTATCCGCACTGCTGCCGCAAGGGAGGATAATGCGGAGATTATTGCTGCGAGGGCACAGGGCATTCCCGTCTTTGAGCGCGCGTTGGCATGGGGATATATAATGCGCGGCTATAAAGAGGCTATTTGTATCGCGGGTGTACATGGTAAGACTACCACAACCTCAATGGTGACGCAAATCTTATTGGCTGCCGGGGCTGATCCTACGATAATGATTGGCGGAACTCTGCCAATTCTCGGTTCAGGCTATCGCGTTGGTAAGGGCGATATTATTGCGGTCGAGTCCTGCGAGTATTATAACTCTTTTCACTACTTCAAACCAACTGTTGGCGTTATCTTAAATGTTGACGCCGATCACCTCGATTTTTTCAAAGATTTGGACGATGTAAAAACCTCGTTTAGAAAGTTTGCCTCACTGGTTCCGGAAAACGGGCATATTGTTTGCAACAGCGATGACAAGAACACTATGGACGCCCTTTTACCACTGGGTCGCGAGCTCCTGACTTTCGGATTCGGCGAAGACGCCAGAGTGCGAGGGATAAATGTTATTTCATCCGGGCGCACGCCTTCAATGGATATTGTAATCGATAATAATCTGCTTTGTAAAATCAAGCTGAAGATTCCCGGAGTTCATAATCTGAAAAACGCTCTTGCTGCGGCTGCCGCTACATTTGCTGTCGGGATATCCTCTCACGCTATTGAGTCAGGGCTGTCGGGCTACACCGGAGTTGGCAGAAGATTTGAGTATAAGGGCAGCTATAATGGCGCTGATGTTTATGATGACTATGCTCATCATCCGAGCGAGCTTCATGCGCTGCTTGACGCTGTAACAAATCTGGAATATGAGCGAATTATTTTAGCTTTCCAGCCGCATACTTTTAGCAGAACAAAGGCTTTGTTTGATGACTTTGTCCGTGAGCTTTCACGCCCTGATGTGAGTTTTTTGGCAGATATCTACGCTGCAAGAGAATCTATTGACCCCAGCATTTCATCCGCGCTTCTGGCACAGGCTGTGCCCGGCGCCCGATGCTGTTCGTTGTTTACAGAACTAGTCGATGAGATACGTAAAATCGCTCGCGACGGTGATATTATCCTCACTGTTGGAGCCGGGGATATTTATCAGGTCGGCGAGATGCTTGTGGAAATGTAGGTTTTTAGCTTTGCTTTAATAGTGTATCGGCTGTGCTTAACAAAATTAAGCGGTCATTTTCTATTTGCTCATCAATTATCATTTCTAGTAGTTTTTTCAGTGTTGCCCCTATACTAGAGTCTTGCGGAAAGCCTATTTCTATTAAGTCTTTTCCGTTTATTGCCATATCTTTTAGCGAAAAACACTGTTGCTGCTTGATTATTTCACTTATCATTTGCGAGATATTGCCCAACTCTTCTAGCCGTGAATCTCGATACTGCTCTGATTGTGCCATTGCGTCCGCTCTTTTGACTTCAATTAGCCGGAGCATATCTGTCTCGCCTAATCTGTTAAGCCAGCGTTTTATCTGTCTGTTATCCGGAGAAATACTAACATCGTGGTACAAAATGAGTTTTGTAACTGTGTGTATTGTGTCATTGTCGTATTTTAGTCGACCCAGAATTTTCCTTGCCATTTTCTCACTAACCGCCTGATGACCGTGAAAATGACCTTTTCCCTCACTGTAAGTATAGCAGGATGGCTTGCCTATATCGTGCAGCAGCATTGTCAATCTTATTGCCTTATCTTTGGGTGCATTTATTACGCTTTTTACAGTATGATTCCATACATCAAGGTAATGATATGGATTGTTTTGTTCAAAGCCGACCATATCAGTAATCTCCGGGATTATCGTTTCTATTACCGAGGTAAAGTCAGAAAGTATTTTCTCGGCATTTCTTCCGGTCAGCAAACCGTCAAGCTCAACTGAAATTCTCTCAGCGGCAATGTTTTCCAGCAGTTTTCGTTTATTAATTATTTCATTTGCGGTTGTTGGTTCTATTTTCAGTTCCAAGCTAGACGCGAATCGCAATGCTCTCATGATTCTAAGCGCGTCTTCTTCAAATCGTTTTCCTGCGTTGCCTACACAGCGGAGGGTTTTGTTTTCTATGTCATTGATGCCGCCGAAATAGTCAATAAGTCCTTTTTTTCTATTGTAGGCAAGTGCATTAATTGTAAAATCTCTGCGTGCCAAATCGCTTTTTATGTCCGCAATAAATTGTACGGACTCAGGTCTCCGGTTATCCTCATAATGCCCGTCTTCCCTAAATGTTGTAATCTCATATGTTTGCTTATTCAGTCTTAATGATATTGTTCCGTGCTTAAGTCCTGTTTCAAATGTGCGGTGCTTTGCAAAGCATTCCATAGCTTGCCTTGGCAATGCCTGCGTGCATATATCCCAGTCTTTTGGCTCAGCGCCCATTATGCAGTCACGAATGCAACCTCCTACCGCATATGCTTCAAATCCGCTATCTTCAAGCGTTTTTATAATATATTCAACTTCTTCCGGGAGTTTTATTTTCATTGGTGCTCACCTATTATTTTATATGGCTTCGTTATTGTAACACATTAATCAGCGTAAAAAAAGTTGCAGGTCATCGGGGTAAGACATTTTCAAACTTGTCTAAAATACATATTGACTTTTTTCGATATAAGTAATATAATTTGACAAATCGAAAAAAATAGATATGAGGTGTGTGTTGAACAAGTATTTAGACAGTGCTCGTGTTTTCAAGGCTTTTTGCGACGAAAACAGATTGATGATACTCGAAATGCTCCAAAGTGGTGAAAAATGCGCCTGCGTCCTGTTGGGAAAATTAAATATTGCTCAATCAACCCTCTCGCATCACATGAAAATCCTTGTAGATAGCGGCATTGTATTGGCCCGGAAAGAGGGTAAATGGACGCATTATTCTATCAACGCAGAGGGAAGCAAAAACGCCGAGCTGTTGTTACGTGAATTAACAATGGTTACGGTTGAGGAAAATAAGTACTGCGAGGGGTGTTGTAAATGAACAATAATTGTTGTGCTTCGGACGATTGTTGCGGCAAATCAGATATTAACCAAGTAAAAACGGCTTCAACGACGCTTACATTTGATGACTATTTCGGAGCGTGGAAATCCCGTTGGGGTATCGGACGCATGGATTACGCGGTCGAGTCGGGTCTTTACGCCGTCGGCAAACCTGATAATGAAGCTCCCGTCTTGGTTAGCGCGAATTACAAGCTGACATTCGACACGGTACGGAAACACCTTGACGGCTTGGATTGTTGGCTTCTGATTCTTGATACAAAGGGTATAAATGTATGGTGCGCGGCGGGCAAAGGCACATTCGGCACAGAAGAATTGATAAACCGCATTGAGTCATCTGAATTATCAAAATATGTGTCGCATAAAAAATTAGTTCTACCCCAGCTTGGCGCAACAGGCGTTAGCGCACACGAAGTAAAACAGCGTTCGGGTTACGATGTCATTTACGGTACTGTACGGGCAGAGGATATAAAAGCCTTTATTGGCGCGGGATATAAAGCCACTAAGGAAATGCGAACGGTTAAGTTTACAATGTGGGACAGGATTGTATTAACGCCTATTGAAATAATCCCTGCGGTAAAAAAAAACGTTGCCCATCTTCGGCGTTATGCTTTTATCTAATAAATTCATAGCAAAACCGTTTGATAAAACCGATTATGCCGCTTTTGCGGGGTCTCTGTTTTCGGGCTCAGTGCTCACCCCCACTTTGCTTCCGCATATACTTGGCAGGGCTTTCGCATGGAAAGGCTGGCTTGCGGGACTATGCTGTACAGTGAGTATTATCGGCTTGACAGGAAAAGGAAAGAAAGCGAATCCGCTTTTGACGGCGGGGCATTTATTATTATTTCCCGCCGTATCTTCGTATCTCGCCATGAATTATACAGGCGCGTCAACCTACACTTCGCCATCGGGCGTAAATAAAGAAATGCGTAAAGCCTTACCTTTTATCGTTGGAGCGGCGGCGATAGGCGGGATGTTGACGCTCGGCACGCATTTATTCGTCAGGAGGGCAAAGAGATGAAGCATAGATACTTGAAAAATGTAACCACACTTAACTATACAGTCGAAAAATGCGTCGGCTGCGGACGTTGTACCGAGGTTTGCCCGCATGGGGTGTTCGACATGAATGAAAGAAAATCCTATATAACTGATAAAGATTCGTGTATGGAGTGCGGTTCTTGCTCTCTTAACTGCCCTGCGAAAGCGATTATTGTCAGTGCGGGAGTTGGTTGTGCGGCGGCGATTATAAATAGTTGGTTCACTGGCAAAGAGGCAAAATGCGGTTGTTCCAACGGCAATCAGTGCTGTTGAAATTGATTCATGTTTTACTTCTCTTCACATATTCCAGGCTACAGTTCACTGGGTGCTTAAATGACAGGTAACTGAGACTGTTTCCATGCCCCCAGTGACCCAATGTCATTAAGTTAAGGCAAGATGGCAAAGAGAGAATTGACCCCTAACAAAAATAATTGAGACATTTTACTATAAACGCTTGACAAGACTGGAGTTTTGTGCGGTCTCTTTTGATAACCACGTTATCAGAAGAGGCCCTTGTAGTTGAAAAGTATTTCCAATTCAATTACAAGAAGGATGACACAATGACCTTGCCAGAGCAAGCGAAATCACATCTTTGGGGCGAAATTTCCAAGATGGCAGAAAACCCAGGACGATTCGCCAATAATCCCGATTCCACTCAAAAAATGTCGCTTTCATAATGCAGGAAATCTGGGCACGTTTGATTCTGATCAATTTCTGTGCTCTTATTGCCATGCACGTTATTATCAAGGAGAAAAACAGTAAATTTGTCTATCAAGTCAATTTCGCTATGGCTCTTAAGATTTGCCACCACTTCATCAGGCTTAAAGAACGAGAGCCGCCGCCCGATGTCGTTGGTCTGATAGGCAACTACACCTTGCCTATCAGACCGTTCAGGAATTATGAGCGCCGGCACAGACTCATGAAAACAGCGAGTTTTTGCCATAGATTCTCATAACCCTAACTTACAACTCCATCATTATACTCTTATTTTGACAGATTCACTACCTGTCAGCTTTGCTTTGCTCTTTTCTCTCGCTTTTTTTCTTTACCATCTTTCTTCCTGATACTACGCCCCTTTTCTACTTTCCTTCTTCTTTCTGACGCATTCCCTTAACTTAATAACATTGTTGTTTGAACTCTCCATGGCTATTATACACCTTTATCCAGTTTCGCAGTTGATGATCTGAGCGAATCCTATATTTCTTTCGTATTTCCAGTAATGAACCCTTCCCGGCTAAGTAATCTAATACCGCTACTCGCTTCGTTTCTATAGAATAACGTGCGTTCTCTGATTTCTCCGCAAGACCGTCAACTCCCACAGAGTTGTAATTTGCCAGCCAGCGTCGCACCGTAGTATATCCAATACCATTCTCGCTCGCCAACTGTCTAAATGAAGCTCTCCCTGATAGGTATTGTTCTACTACCTACGGCTCTCTTTCCACAATGCTACCACTTTTTCTTCCCATGTATATACGCCCCCCTTTCTGTAGAAGTGTTTTCTTTTTCCACTGTCTACTTTGAGGGGAGCATATCACAAGATACATCCATCATAGTTATCCCTAATTTCGTAGAGTTAGATACTCTACGAAATCAATATTGACGGTTGCATAAATGAACGGAGTTGGAGCATGAGCCATGAGTTGGATGAATCTCTGAAAGAGCACTTAATTGATGTTCTAACAAATGAACTTAGTATGTTACGCGCAAAAGTTGGGTTATCACAACAAGAGTTAGCCAACAGAATGGGTGTGTCAAGGCAGACATATGGAGCGATAGAAATTAAAAACAACGTAGACATGGCAAAACTTTATTACTTTATTATTACTATTTCGAAGTAACGACGACACAGCAAGAATCATTGATTGGATTGGTGTATATCCACCTGAGTTAGAGCAATATATGAAACTAAATGGCGGCTTAAAAAAATAAGAAAACTCAATAAGTTTTCTTATGCATGCAAATAAGATTGAGGGGGAACGGTAATGGCGACACCGGGTATAATAAGAGGAATCTCGGAGGTTATTAAATTTGAAGGGCCGCCTGATGCGTTGGTATGGAAATATCCGGGAGAAGATTTTAATGCGACACCACAGCTTATCGTTGATGAAACACATCAAGCTCTTTTAGTTATCAATGGTAATGCTGCTGATTTATTTGGTGCAGGACGTAGGACACTATCTGTACAAAATATTCCTCTCGCAAGAAATTTAATTGAAATTCCTACCGATGGAAAATCTCCATTCCCCTGCAAAGTGTTCTTCATAAATAAAGTTCATCAAATGGATTTGTTATGGGGAACATTCGGTCCCATAACACTTGAAGACCCGCTATATGATATTTTTATGCACGTTATGGCTAACGGAAGCATGAGCATAACTGTTGAGGAAGCAAGAAAATTTATGCTTAAACTGGCGGGCTTTCGTGACATTTTTGACTCAAATGCCTTGGTGCAAAAATTTAGAGGCATTATTTCTTCTCATGTGAAAGACTGTATATCGAAGATCATGATTAACGGAATGTTAAGCTATTTTATGATAAACGCTAATATTTTTGAATTGAGTGGCGTTATAAAAGAGCGACTTGACGTGATAATGGAAGAATACGGTATACAGATTCAGTATTTTAATATTGAAACAGTTGAAGTCCCTGAAAAAGATTATGATGCAGTAAGCAAAGCGAAAGAACGCCGATCTGGCAGGCTTATTGAGGGGTATACATGGCAAGAAGAACGTCAAATGATGATTGCTGAAAAGTTCGCAGGAAATGAAGGCATAATGGGAAGTGTTGGCGGGGCAATAATAAATGTGCGTTGAGTATCAAGATTATGTGCTATTGCGGCGGCGATAATGGACTTCCCTAAACCTACAACATCTGCAACAATGACGCCATTGTTTTTGTTAATGCAATCCAAGCCACTTCTTATTGCGTCTAACTGATAGCGCAAATTGCTAAATTTATCCCCCGATATAGAGGATGGTGTCTTTAATTCATGTTCGTCAGCTTGGTAAAATAACTCATGAAGAATACGTACATATATTTTGTACGGATCCGGTTTCGAGTGTAACCACAATCTTTGTTTTATTTCTTCAAGAAATTCATCATTGCTATCGCTTGTTTGTATATCAATAGCATTTGAATCGTTCCACAATCGGTTGAAGTGTTCTAAATACTTGTCATAATCTTGGTTGTCGCTGAATCTATGATTAAGCTCGCCTTGTCCTATCAGACCGGAATAGGTAAAGTTTGATGAACCCATAAAAACAACGCCTTTTGAATCTCCGTTAGCCGAAAACTCAGACTTGTTTGTGAGGATATATGTTTTCGCGTGATTACCTTCGGATGTTATGCGAATTTCAAGTGAACCATCGTGTAATTTTTTCTCAAAGATTTTCTGCATTTTTTGACTATTGGTATCATCAAATGATTCTGATAGCGATGATTTGTTAAACAAGCTAATGAAACTCTCGGTATATTCCTTTTTGCGTTGAGAACGACTCAATGAGTAGTATTTTTTGTTTTGATAAGTGTCAAGGTCAACATTGGGGTATGAACGAATGGCTGCGCTAAGTTCATCAATAGCACTTGGATCAATTGACTTGCCGACAAGAATCCGGATGTGCTTGTCTTGAAGTTCTTCTGCCAGCATTGAGAATCCAGAAAAATAAAAATAAGCCGTCAATATATCCACCCTATCCGTTTGTGGCAGAGTATTTTTCAATGCTTTCTCTAATGTTTGTGATGAGTTGTCGATTAATCGTGACATGCCGCTCTCCTAATTGGTAATTTAATGGATTCTGTGAAAAATAAAACTTACTACTCGTCCAACATTAGCGGTTTTTTCTTGGATTTGCGTTTCAATTCTGCAATTTGCTCACGCTCCACTTGGGATATACCCTTATACGGTACAGGCAGGTTCTCTGGCATAGTACCGCCCAAATCCGTTATAGTCTGACGAACTTTTTTGCCGACAGTATAATGCGTAGCAGTTGCCGCTTGCGCTCCTTGAATACTTTCGCGCTTTAATTTGCTTTCAGTTTGCGTAATACGGAAGAGATTTGCCGCTAGTTCCTCGCTACCCATAAAATCGAGAATTTTATCTTTATCTTTCAATCCTTTTCGTGCGTGTATGTCATCAACGTCAAGACCGCCATATAATCCCCTGTATCCTGCATTTTGAAAAATCGCATATTCTTCATTCGTAATCAATCCGGCATTACGGGCAGCTTCGGCGAGCATTTGATTCCATTGTTTAATGTTACCGCGTATGACAAGGCGTTTATTATCCTCATCAAGCTGATTAAAGTAATCAGCAACCTCTTGACGGCGCGTTTGAATCGCAAAATAAGTTTGCCCAAACGCAATAACTTCTTTGCGAGGGTCGCCATTTTGAACAATTAGATAACAAGCGTATCGTGAAAGCTCGTAATCAATTATGCTTTTGGTTTTGCTGACCTCAGCAAAACCTATTTCATCTCTATCTTTCCGAGGCTTCGAAGGCATCTCCACCATTTTGCTGACCTCAACAAAATGGTCTTCCATATCAAAGCCGCTGTTTTTGCAGGCTAATCTTGCCTTATCAAGAACTCTGGAGAAATTTCGCCACTGAGTATAATCCAGTTCGCCGGAAAGTTCACGAGCAAGCCAGTATTCACTGCCATCCTCGCGAATATGCTTTATGTCCTCAAATCGCTTATATTCTTTAGCGTTTAATTTGCTCATCGCAACTCCTCCGATACTATTCTTTTGGCTTACGTCCGGGCTTAAATTTTCCCGTGCGTGTTGGCTTAGGTGTATTCTCAGGAATTGCCCATGCGTTGCCGAACTTTGATGCCCCTTTTATTTTGCCATTCTGACAAAGCAGTTGAACCTGACGTACTGACACGTTCCAAAGCTCAGCCATTTTCTCGGCTTTAACATATCCGTTCACCGCAATCCTCCGTTAAATCGGCACAATACTACGTTATAATTATATTCGTGTTCTCGCAAAAAGTCAACGAAATATTTTAATGATCTAAACCACCTCACAGCAGCAAATCAAGTGTTGAAGCAAACCGGAATCCTGTACGTGTGCATACAGGACTCCAAAAACTACTTGACAACGTTGCTCTTAGCTGCGGTGGTCGATTCTGGCGGCGTGTCCGTTATGCTCCAAAACGCCACTTACATAATCAGCGTAAGCAACTGGAATTGTCTTGCAAAGATAGTCTTCGGGCAACTACTGATATACTGCAAAAAATATTTATAGAATTTGAGCAATATCAAACACATTTCGACGAGTACGATGCTTATAACGAAAGAATCGTAAATGAATTAAACAAGATATAAAAGTTTATATTACCAAGCAATCTCCTCTCCAACTCTCCACATATCACCAATGTCGCCAATGTCGCCGCGCAGCTCTTGACGTCGGGCAGCATTGGTGATATAGTCGGTGTAGTCTTTCGAGAGGAGATTTTTTCATGCTTGAAAATCAATCGTTTGAACGCAAGCGGGAATATAACCCTAAAGCCCAAAACACCCTGTTGGCTTTCTTAAACACGGACGGCGGAACGCTCCATATTGGCATTGACGATGACGGTACTCTATACGGAGTGGAGGGCGACATTGATTTGGAAGCGCGAAGAATAACAGTCAGCTTCCGTGATTCCGTCACGCCCGACCCGTCAGGATATTTTAAGGTTGAGCCGGAACAGCGCGATGGCAGGTATATTATCGTTGTCACGGTGGAGCGCGGCACGGCTATTCCTTATTGCTACGCTGCCTATGGTCTTGTACCGCAGGGCGTTTATGTCCGTGTCGGCAGCAACACCGTAATGGCTACCCGTGAGCATATCCGGCAGATGATTAAGGATAACGGCACAGGGCAGTATATTTCAGAACTATCTATCGAGCAGAACCTTACATTCGATTATGCAAACAAGGTTTTCGCCGAAAAGGACGTCAAGTTTGGCAAGGAACAGAAGCAATCGCTTGGGCTTTTTCTTTCCGATGGTCGCTATAACAATCTCGCTCTGATTCTGTCTGACCAATGCCCCTATACCACAAAGGCGGCTATTTTCGAGGGGCATAACAAGGATAAGTTCAAAGACCGAAAGGAGTTTGCGGGTTCGCTTTTCAAGCAGATTGAAGATGTACACGCCTATCTCCATGTGTTTAACCGGACGCGCAGCACCTTCGAGGGAGTTTACAGAGTAGACCACCCCGATTATCCCGATGTCGCCATTCGTGAAGCCTATGTCAACGCCCTAATCCATCGGGACTATTATATCGAGGGCAGTGTATTAGTAAGTATGTTTGACGACCGCCTTGAGTTTATGTCACTCGGCGGCGCGATGCCCGGTGTTACCCATGACCTGATGTTGGCGGGCGTTTCAGTAACAAGAAATGAAAAATTGGCTCAAATATTCTATCGCTTGAATATCATAGAAGCATTTGGGACGGGTATCCCCCGTATATTCGGCGCATATGAAAACAACACCGTACAGCCCGAAATCCCCGTTATCGACGGCGGGTTTCTTATCCGTATACCCAACATGAATCACAACAGCGGCAATGGCATGGCGAACGGGAAATCAACTATCCAAAACAATGAACAAAAGCTGCTTTCCATATTCTCTGATACCACTTTCAGCAAAGAAGAAGCCGCAGATGTTTTGGGGATCAGCGTGAGCGGTGCGTATAAGATGCTGCAACGCATGGCGGGCCAAAAACTGCTCATCGCCCGCAAGGATGGCAAACAATGGATATACAGGAGGGCGACGAGCCAAACACAAGCTATCCAAACGAGTGACACTCTTAACTTGAAAATCGTAGCCTTTGCCGGAATGTTTGACGGCGGTACGCTCAGGCTGAAAGACCTCGTATACTTTGCCGACGGCGCGCCGTCTGACACCATCCCGCCTTTTACTAGTTATGTTGTTATTGGTCGCCGGGGCAGAGAGTCGCAGGCATATAAAAAAGCCGCAAAGATGATAAACACAGGGTCTATCATTGAATTGACCGAGGACGAGCTTCGTAAAATCTGCACCGGCGAAATCGTCGCACCGGAACCCGATAGAACACCCCATCCCGATGTGATTGTATATCCCACCAACAAAGAATCGCAAATGGAATCGGAAATGAATGAAATAGACTTTTTCCATTACAAACGCGAATCTTTTGAGCGACGCTACGGTGTCCTTCAGTCGGATGGAAGTCGGGTCAAATAAACTTGCGAAAACGGAGGCTCTTAAACTTCATGTAAAGTGATGCGTCAGGAGGGCAAAGAGTCAAAATGCGGTTGTTCCAACGGCAATCAGTGCTGTTGAAATTAATTCATGTTTTACATCGCTTCGCATAGTCCAGCTCCTTTCGATGTTGCGCTCCCGGTTGTTTATCTTGTGTCGGGACTTTTTGTATGTTATTATTTGTGGGCGGTGGTTTTTTTGGTTTTGAATCCAAATATTTGATTTGAAAAAATGGGAGTCAGGCATAAAAAGACGCCGCATGGATATTGAATTTTCAGGCGTTACAGACCACAAGTGTAATTTTGACGGAGGTACTTATTTTGAAGAAGATTAAAATGTTTGTTTTGCCACATTGCCCTTTTTGTAAGCGTGCGTTGAATTGGATGGATGAGTTGTTTGCAGAAAATCCTGAATACAAGTCTTTGGAAATTGATATTATCGACGAGTCTCTAAGACCTGATATTTCAGATAATTATGACTATAAATTGGTTCCAGCCTATTATATAGACGAAAAACTCATTTTTTCCGGCGCCGCCGATATAAATATAATCCGTGATGTTTTTGATAACGCCATAAAGGGTTAGTTTCTCATATTTGATACTCCTGCCCGTCGGAACGCCGGGCGTCAAGGGATAGCATTATTTGCGCTGCTTTTGTAGGGTACAAATTTGATAAAACCCACATACGCCATCTTGTGCTATTTTGCTATATATCGTGCATGATTTGACGGCAAATTTTTCTGTATATATATTGTTAACAACTCCGTGTTTTGATATACTCAGTAAATATGGTGCGCCGTGCTGTGGAAAGGTGTGTTTTCGTTGAGATTTAGAAACTGGGTTGTTGGCGGGTTTGACAGGAGCAATGCTGTTGACTTTTGCCGCCACGGCGTCAATCCGCTGGTGTCGGTTTTTTTAGCCTCACGAGGTACCGAGCATATTGAGCAAGTTCGGGAAATACTTGGTGATGTGCATAACGAGCTTTTCGACCCTTTTCTGATGACTGACATGGATCTTGCCGTTGCCGTGATTAAAGCTGCGCTCTCAGATGACATAAAGATTGCAATTTACGGTGACTATGATGTAGATGGCATCACCTCCTCTGTACTTATGGCACGTTGGTTATGCCATATTGGTGCAGACTTCGAGATTTATATTCCTGCTCGTTTTGGTGAAGGGTATGGCTTAAATAAACCTGCTATCGAAGCTCTTTACAACAGAGGCGTAGGGCTTGTTATAACGGTTGATTGCGGAATCACCGCTGTTGAAGAAGTGAGTTATGCAAAACAGCTTGGCATGAAAGTGGTAGTCACCGACCACCATGAGTGCAGGGAAACGCTTCCTGATGCAGATGCTGTTATTGACCCTAAGCGGCCTGACTGCAATTATCCAAACAAGGTACTTGCCGGTGTAGGTGTTGTTTTCAAACTGATCTGCGCTCTAGAAAATGACATTTGTTCTGATGAGATTTTTGGTCTTTACGGCGATCTGGTTGCCATAGGAACCATTGCCGATGTTATGCCTGTTACGGGCGAAAACCGCGAGCTTATCAGGCGCGGGTTATTTGTGATAAATGGACAGCCTGGTCCCGGGCTTCTCGAACTGTTAAGAGAAGTAAATATAGCGCCGGGAAAAGTCACCTCGGCAACTATTGGTTTTACCATTGCTCCGCGTCTGAATGCAGCGGGCAGAATGGGGCAAACCAATCTTGCTCTCAAGCTTCTTATGACCGATAACAGAGTTGAGGCGGTTAAGGTCGCAAGCGAGTTATGCCAGCTTAATCAGCAAAGGCGCGATCTTGAAAGCAAGATATTTGAAGAGGCTTCTGCCATGCTCGAACAGACTCCGCCGGACGGTCTCATTTTTCTTGCAAAAAAGGGCTGGCATCAGGGAGTCATGGGTATAGTCGCCGCCAAATTAGCGGAGCTCTACTGTACCCCTGCCATTATCATCAGTATTGATGATTGCGGCGTCGGTCGCGGTTCCTGCCGCAGCTACGGCTCTTTTGCAATTTTTGACGCATTGTGTTCTTGCAGCGATATTCTGGATAACTTCGGCGGGCATGAAATGGCTGTGGGGTTATCGATTGCACAGGAAAATGTTGACGAGTTATGCAGCCGTATGAGACAGTATTATTTTGACAACGCTATGTCCATGCCTTCTACCGATTTGAGGCTTGATTTTGAAGTGGAAAAGCCGGAGCTTTTGACTGTTCAAAACATTCAGGCACTTGAGAAGCTTGAGCCATTTGGCAACGGCAACCCGTCTCCTTGCTTATGCATGATGGGTGCTGAGCTTTCTTCCACGCAGTCTATCGGTGACGGAAAGCACACCCGGCTCAGACTTGAAAAATGCGGCAAGAGCTTGGATTGTATTTTCTTTTCTATGCCTTCCGACGCTCTTGGAGTAACCGTTGGTTCGGTTGTGGATGCTGCCTTTGAGCCGCAGATTAACGAGTTTCGCGGACGCATTTGCGTGCAATTGCATCTTGTTGATATCAAGCCAAGCGGCACTTAGGACTATAGGCATCAAATATTGCGCCTTAACGGACGAAGTGATTTCGCCCTTGGCGCCAAACGCTACGCGTTTGCGTTGTGCTTCACACAACGTTTTAACAAAATCAGTTGGAGTTTGTACTCCCACTGACTTTGGACGAGAGCTCTACTCGCCACCTATAGTGGCGGGAGACTTATGATTTTGTTAAAGGGTCAAATTATGGATATAGTACTAGAAAAATATCATAATTTAGAAGACGTCATTCATGAAAGCCATCCCGACGCCGATCTGAGTCGTATCAGCGCCGCTTTTCAGTTTGCCCGAAAAGCCCACAACTCCCAATTACGAAAGGATGGCACTGAGTATATAACCCATCCTCTTGCTGCTGCCGAGATTGTTGCGGAGATTGGGCTTGATGAGGACTCCCTTTGCGCCGCTCTTTTGCATGACTGTATTGAGGATACAGATGTTACCTTTGAAGATATAAAAAAGCATTTCGGACAGGATGTTGCTGAAATTGTAGAAGGCGTTACAAAGCTTTCGCGTGTGCAATACACGAGTAAAGAGGAAGAGCAGATGGAAAATCTGCGAAAAATGCTCATTGCAATGGCGCAGGATATCAGGGTCATCCTCATAAAGATTGCCGATCGGCTTCACAATCTGCGCACCCTGGAGTATGTTTCTGAAGAAAAACAGCGTGAGAAGGCTCTGGAGACTATGGAGATGTATGCGCCAATCGCCCACAGGCTCGGTATGCAAAAGATTAAATGGGAGCTTGAAGATCTTTCCATTGCATATCTTGACCCAATCGGCTGTAAGGAAATAGCAGATGGGTTAGATCTGAGGCAAGTCGAAGATGAGATTTTCTTCAAGCGTGTGCAAACCAAGATAACCGATCGATTGAGCGGGCATGGCATCGCGTGCGCCGTTAATGGACGAATCAAACATTTATATAGTATTTACCGGAAAGTGTACGGTGAGAATAAGTTTCTATCGGAAGTTCTTGACCTTTACGCTTTTCGCATTATAGTCAACAATATTGCCGATTGCTATAATGTATTGGGATATATTCATGATATGTATAATCCGATTCCGAATGCATTTAAGGACTATATCGGCACGCCAAAACCCAATATGTACCAGAGCCTCCATACCACCGTAATCGGCACCGAGGGGCTGCCCTTTGAAGTTCAAATCCGTACATGGGAGATGCATCAAACCGCTGAATACGGTATTGCCGCTCATTGGAAATACAAGGAGGGCAAGGGCGGCAAGGTTGCTGATGAGGAGAAGTTTGCCTGGGTAAGGCGGCTTTTGGAATCACAGCAGGACAGTGACGCGCAAGATTTTCTCCAGGCGCTAAAGGTCGATATGTTTGCCGACGAGGTTTTTGTTTTTACGCCCAACGGTGATGTTGTTAATCTTCCTTCGGGTTCGACTCCCATTGACTTTGCATATAGTATTCATTCAGAAGTCGGCAATAAGATGACCGGTGCACTCGTAAATGGAAAACTTGTCACATACAGCCACATTCTCAACAACGGCGATATTGTCAAGATTCAGACGTCCAAAGCCGCTAAAGGACCCAGCCGCGACTGGCTGGATATTATTAAAAGTTCCGAGGCAAGAAACAAGATCCGGCAGTGGTTTAAAAAAGAAAAACGCGACGAAAACATTATCCACGGTAAGCTTGCCTTTGAGTCTGAAATGCGGCATGAGAACATTCAGATGTCTGAGCTTTCCAATGAAGATTTGCTCCACAAGGTGCTCACGCGCACTTCGTTTAATGCCATTGAAGACCTCTATGCTGCGATTGGCTATGGCGGCATTTCTGCGCAAAAAATAGTAAACAAAATCAGTGACTATTTAAAAACCGCCGAGAAAAACAAGAAAAAAGACACATTGCTGGCAAAGATTGAAAAGCATGAGGAGCCTGCAAAGAAAAATGTCAAGTCAGTTCATGGCGTCACGGTTGAAGGTTTGGATAATTGTCTTGTCAAATTTGCAAAATGCTGTTCCCCGGTGCCCGGCGATCCGGTCGTTGGATTTATTACGCGCGGATTCGGCGTCTCGGTGCATAGACGGGATTGCTTAAACTATATTAAGTCCGGAAAAACGAAAGAGGATGAGGGGCGATGGGTTAGGGTCGATTGGGCGGATACCGAGGGACGCGCCTATGTAACTTCCGTACAGATTATGTTCCGTGATCGCAGCAGTATAGTTGTCGACGTCGCCACTGTGCTCAACTCGCTCAATATTCGGATTTCATCCATTAACACGAGAGATACAGGTGGCGGCAACGCTTTTCTCTCTGTCAATTTAAGTGTAAAAAGCAAAGATGAGCTCATTTTAGCTATGGCAAAGATAATGTCTGTTCAAGGTGTTTCCGATGTAAGGCGCTTAGATGGATAGATATTATGAAGATGGGAGTTTCATATGAGGGCTGTTGTTACCAGAGTCAAGTCTGCTTCGGTTGAGATTGACGGTATTGTTACGGGGGAGATTAAAAATGGTTTTTTGGTCTTGCTTGGAATACATATTGACGATACGGAAAAAGAAGCTGTAAGGCTTGCAAGCAAGATTTGCAATCTAAGGGTTTTTGCAGATGAAGATGATAAAATGAATCTCGACCTTAAAGCAATCGGAGGCGACTTGCTGGTAATCTCCCAGTTCACTCTGTATGCCGATTGCAAGAGCCGCCGTCCCGGGTTTACAAATGCCGCGCGACCAGATACGGCAATCCCCCTTTATGAGTTATTTGTTGATGAATGCCGTAAATTAGGTCATGAGGTTAAGACCGGGGAGTTCGGAGCAATGATGAATGTTTCATCTGTAAATGAGGGTCCGGTAACGATTATTTTTGACACTGAGCAAATTTAAATGCTTAGGTAACCAATGATGATAGGGGGAGAATGCGAGTGGACGAAAACATGGTTGAGGGAACTGTTAATTCCATCGTTTTTTCCAATCCTGAAAATGGATATGCTGTCATAAAACTCGACACTCTTGAGGGGAGCGTCACTGCCGCCGGGATAATTCCGGGTATTCGCGAAGGCGAGCGCCTGATTCTTTCCGGCGCATGGATGGTACATCAGCAATACGGTGAACAATTTAAGGTCAGCTCATTTGAGCTGCTGCTTCCAAGCAGCTCTGATGAGATTTTTCGATATTTGGCTTCCGGAGCAATAAAGAATATCGGTCCGGCAAAAGCCCGTGATATCGTGGATAAGTTTGGCAGCGAGTCTTTATCCATTATTGAAAATGACCCTGACAAACTCTCTGTAATAAAAGGCATCTCTCTCAGAAGTGCTCGTAAGATTGGCGATGGCTACCGCAGGCAGGCGGGGCTTCGCCGGCTAATTGATTTTCTGGGGCAGTATGGCGTCAAGCCGGTTGTCGCTACCCGTGTGTACAAGGATTACGGCGATGAGGCAATTGAGGCTCTACGGGATAATCCATATATTATTTCAGGGGATTATTATGGTGCGGATTTTTCCGAGGCTGATGCTATCGCTTTGGATTTGGGCTTTGAAAGCGATTGTCCGCAGCGTGTGTCCGCAGCGCTTGTTTTTGAGCTTATGCATAATTTGAGCAACGGTCACACTTTTATTCCTAAGGATAAGCTCTCTATGGCAACTGACACACTTATTGGCGCGGGTAATGGCGCTATTTCCGATGCTATTGACGCGCTGTGTGAGTGCGGTGATATTGTGGTTGAAGAAATTTCCGGGGTCGAGGCTTGTTATTTGCGGGATATGTTTGAAGCTGAAAGCTACATAGCAAAACGTCTGACAGAGATGGCAAGCAGCTCGTCACATAAACCCTCTTCGGCTTTTTCACATGAAAAAAAATATTCGGAAAGCATCAGCAACGAACATAACCCCGTAGCGGTCTACTCTAATGGGAGCACCTCACTTGTCAGGCAAGTGGCTGATATCATTTATGAAATCGAGCAAAGTGAAAACATTGTTTTTGCGGAAAAACAGCGAAATGCGCTTGAAATCTCGGCTGCTTTTGATGTTATGGCGTTGACCGGCGGACCGGGCACAGGCAAAACAACCACAGTTCTGGGGATTTTAATGCTCTTTGACGCTATGGGCTTAAAGTCAGCTCTCTGCGCTCCGACAGGCAGGGCGGCAAAGCGCCTGGCTGAAACCTGTATGCGCGAGGCTGCGACAATTCACCGGCTTTTGGGCGCCAGACCATCTGACGGGGGCGCCGCCGAGTTTGAGCATGATGAGGATAACCCGCTCAACGTCGATGTTGTTATTGTGGATGAGTCGTCTATGCTGGATATTATGCTTATGCGTTCGCTCCTTTTTGCTATGAAGCGAGGCTGCCGGCTTATTATGGTCGGAGATGCAGACCAGCTTCCTCCGGTGGGTCCGGGCAGTGTTTTTTCGGATATTCTCAGAAGCGGGGTCGTGCCGACAATTGCTTTGTCCGAAATATTCAGACAGGCGGCAAATAGCGGAATCGTGCGTTGCGCTCACAGCGTCAATAATGGTATTATGCCGGATTTGTCCGGGAAGTATCCCGATTTGTTCTTTATGAAACGCGAGAGTGAGGAAAAGCTTGCTCAGACTGTTGCCGAACTCTATGGAGAGCGGCTTCCCAAGAATATGGGAATCGACCCCTCTCTCATACAGGTGCTTTCACCCACGCGCAAGCGCGCTGCCGGTACGCTTATGCTAAATGACAGGCTGCGCGAGACTGTTAATCCACCCGGCGCACAAAAGAAGGAAAAACATTTAGGAAACAATGTATTTCGAGTTGGCGATAAAGTGATGCAAATTAGAAATAATTATGATATAATCTGGAAAACGCTTGATGGTGTTTTTGAGGGCACGGGTGTTTTCAACGGGGATGTCGGGGTGGTCGTTGATATTGACTATGACCGCGAAACGCTTACTGTCTCAATTGACGATAAGCTTGTCACTTATCTCTATGAGCAGCTTTCGGAACTCGAGCCGGCATTTGCTATGACTGTGCATAAATCTCAAGGCAGTGAATACCATGCAGTTATTCTTGCCATGACTTCCGCCGCTCCGCCGCTTCTGACCCGCGGCGTGCTATATACTGCCATGACTCGCGCGAAATCACTGCTTGTCATTGTCGGAAATGCCGAGGTTATGGAGCATATGGTTGGAAATGACAAAAGACTTAGGCGGTACAGCGGACTGCGATCCAGGCTTCTGGGTTAGTATAAAATGTGCCGCGCCGGATTTATGTGCTTGGAGGGAAACATATGGGTTTTTTTTCTTCTATACTTGATTTGCTTTTCCCGCCTAAATGTGTCTTTTGCAGGAAAGTCCTAAGCAAAGGTGATGATGATGGTTGGTGCGATAAATGTACCGAGGCTTTGCCCTATACCGCTGACTTGGGCAGACAAGTCGGTGATTATTATGATTTTTGTGTTTCACCGCTTTATTACAGGGGCGCTGTCAGAAAGTCTGTGTTGCGCTTTAAGTTCAGCGGCGCTGCTGTAAACGCGGAGGTCTATGGTAAGTTTCTCGCCGATTGTATTCGTCAATGCCCCGATGCGCAGTACGATCTGATCTCTTGGGTGCCTCTGAGTCCGAAGCGAAAGCGAAAGCGCGGGTATGACCAAGCTATGCTGCTTGCCCTTGCGACTGCTCTGGAGCTTGAGGATGTTGCTGTTGAGACACTTATAAAAACTATTGATGTTCAGGCACAGGCGGAGCTGGGCGGTAAAGATGAGCGCAGCGCTAATATCAGCGGCGCATATGAGGTTGCCGACGCCGAGCTTATATCAGACAAAAGGGTACTTCTCATAGATGATGTTATTACAACCGGCTCAACTTTGTCCGAGTGTGCAAAGATTCTGCTAGATGGCGGCGCATCCGGCGTTATTTGCGCGGTTTTGGCTCGCGGGGAATAAGCGTATCTCAGAGGGGTTCAGGCTGCTTGCTTTTCCTTCCCTTTAACATACGACATAATTTCCGTAATATATACACTGATTAGTTCCGTCCGAATGATATCTGTTATTTCGGAGGAATCGGAGGAAATTCAATGATTTTTGGCAGGGATATCGGAATCGATCTAGGGACTACTTCCGTCCTTATTTCCACTAGGGGAAAGGGCGTTATATTGCGCGAACCCGCCGTTGTTGCTATTGACAGAAACACCGGCAGACTTCTAAATGTAGGAATGGCAGCGCAGCGCATGTTGGGCAGGACTCCCGGTAATATTGTCGCTATCAGACCAATGAATAACGGCGCTATTTCCGACTATGATATGACTGAGCGTATGCTTAAGGAATTTGTTCGCAAGGCGCTCAACTTTTCACTTATAAAGCCAAGAATCGTCATCTCTGTTCCGTCGGGTATTACAGAGGTTGAGGAACGGGCTGTTATAGACGCCGGCGTTGCTGCCGGTGCGCGTAAGGTTTATCTTATGGAGGCTCCGCTTGCCGCCGCAATTGGCGCCGGTCTCGATATCACAAAACCCGATGGTCATATGGTTATTGATATTGGCGGCGGCACTACCGATATCGCTGTACTTTCCCTTTCCGGCGTTGTCCAGTCGGAGTCTATAAAGGCGGGCGGAGAGGCTTTTGACAAGTCTCTTATCAGATATATCAGAACAAAACACGATGTGCTGATTGGCGAGACTACTGCCGAGGAACTCAAAAAGGGTATCGGGTGTGTTTTCCCCAGACCTGAGTCAATGGCAGTCGAAGTTAAAGGGCGTTGTTTGCATACCGGGCTTCCAAAGGTTGTAGCTGTTAGTACTACGGATATTCTGGAGGCTTTTGAAGATGTTTCCGAGCAGATTGTTGAGGCTGTACACAACTTGCTTGAGAGTACCCCGCCTGAGTTGGTTGCCGACATTTCGGAAAATGGTATTATTCTGACAGGTGGCAACTGTTTGCTTTGGGGCTTTGATAAGCTGATTTCAAGCAGGACAAATATTGCAACCCATACTGCTGATGACGCTGATTTATGTGTCGCCAACGGGCTTGGAAAGTCGCTGACTTTTGTCGGTGATATGTCCGAGGGTACAATAAACTTGGCTCGCCGCAGGCAGATGAGAGTTTAACAAATCAGTAAGCCCCCACCACCTTTCGCCGTTAAATCGCAATATTTGATTTTATATGGAGGTTTTTATCGCATGGCAAAAAAGCAATTTAAATCGGAGTCTAAAAGACTGCTTGATCTCATGGTCAACTCAATCTACACACATAAGGAGATTTTTTTGCGTGAGCTGATTTCAAATGCCTCAGACGCAATTGACAAGCTCTGCTACATTTCTCTGACTGATGACAAGGTTGGTTTAACTCGAGAGGACTTTAAGATTACGATTGAAGCCGACAAGAAAAGTAGGACATTGACAATCAGCGATAACGGGATTGGAATGACTGCAAAGGAGCTTGAGTCAAATCTTGGAGTTATCGCTAAGAGCGGCTCGCTTCAATTTAAGAAGGATATGGACGATAAGGCGGATGATCTGGATATTATAGGTCAGTTCGGCGTAGGTTTTTATTCTGCTTTTATGGTCGCCTCACGTCTTATCGTCACCTCACGGGCATACGGCGAAGCCGAAGCTTACAGGTGGATTTCCGAGGGTTCTGATGGCTATACAATCGAGCCTTTTGAGTGCCCGCATGATAATGCCGGCACGGAGATTGTCATTGAGTTAAAGGAAGACGCCGAGGACGAAAAGTACAGCGATTTTCTTGAAGAACATAGACTCACAGGGCTTATTAAGAAGTACTCTGACTATGTGCGCTGGCCGATTATCATGGAAGTTTCAAAGAGCCGTCAGGTCGAGACAGACGAGCTTGATGATGACGGGAACAATAAAAAAACTTGGGAGAGTTATACCGAGACCGAGGTTATAAACAGTCGTGTTCCTATTTGGCAGCGACCAAAGAGCGAGGTTTCTGACGAGGAGTGCGCAGAGTTTTATAATGAGAAGTTTTTTGACCATACTGATCCTACCGCTGTAATCCGCGTTTCTGCTGAGGGTCTGGTGAGTTATAAGGCGATGCTTTTTGTCCCGGCTGTTGCTCCCTATGATTACTTTTCGCGCGAGTTTAAGGCAGGCTTACAGCTCTATTCTTCCGGGATAATGATTATGGAGCACTGTTCCGACTTACTTCCTGAGCATTTTCGCTTTGTGCGAGGGGTTGTAGAGTCTCCTGATTTTTCACTTAATATTTCTCGTGAGATGCTGCAGCATGATCGCCAGCTCAAAGTTATTGCGAATAACATCGAAAAGAAAGTTAAGGCAGAACTGAAAAAAATCATGGATGATGAGCCTGAAAAATACGAAACATTTTACAAGGCTTTTGGCATTCAGCTTAAATACGGCATCGCAAATGGTTGGGGAGCTAATAAGGATATGCTTCAAGACCTGATAATGTTCTATTCCTCAAAGGCTGAAAAACTCATTTCTCTTGCAGAATATGTAAAGAATATGCCCGAAGAACAAAAGTATATTTTCTATGCCGCCGGAGAGAGTATTTCACTGCTCGATAAGCTTCCGCAAGCAGAGCAGGTCAAAGACAAGGGCTACGAGATTCTTTATCTGACCGAGGAGGTAGACGAGTTTGCCATCAGAGTGCTCAGAAGCTTTGACGGAAAAGATTTCCGCTCCGTAAGTGATGAGGATTTGGGTCTTGAGAGCGAAGAGGATAAGAAAGAGGCAGAGCGTCAGGAGACAGAGAATAAGGATCTCTTGGATTTTGTCAAAGAATCTCTCGGCGGTAAAATTGCTGCCGCGCGGTTGTCACAGAAACTAAAGAGCCATCCTTGCTGTCTTGCAGCGCAGGGCGAGATCAGTCTTGAGATGGAAAAGTACTTTAAGTCAATGCAAGGGCGCACAGAGAGTTTGCCGGAAGAAATGATGCGTGCGCAGCGTGTTCTTGAGCTTAATGCTGAGCACCCCTCATTCTCGGCACTAAAAGCTGCATTTGAAAACGATAAGGATAAAGCCGCAAAATACGCAAAGGTGCTCTACGGGCAGGCATTGCTGACCGCCGGCGTGCCGCTTGACGACCCGAATGATTTTTCAGCTCTTGTTAGTGAGTTGGTTTTCGGTAAGTAAAATACGTCATAATTTAAGTCTAAAAAACTCATCGCAGGTCTATTGAGATGCGCAAAGCCCGGATAATGTGGTCACTATCCGGGCTTGTTCTGTCTCAGTATTATGGAGTAATCTTTTGTATTAGGCGGATTCCCAATCTGACAAGCGGAGTTTCCACTTTCTTGTCTACTTCCGCAAGCATCTTGGGGATATCGATTTGTTGCGGACATTTTCTTACACAGGCGCCGCAGCTCACGCAGTACTTTGCTCTGGCGCGTTTTTGCGGATGATTTGCCCCTGTGCTCGTGACATATTGCGTCATTCCCGGAATCAGCCCCATCGCGCTTTTTGTATTGTATGCCGCAAAACAGCCGGGGATGTTCACTCCATGCGGACAAGGCATACAGTAATTGCAGCCTGTACACGGCACTTTATAGGATTCTCGGATTGCCTCCATCACTGGCAAAAAGACGGCGTTTTCTTCTTTTGTCAGCATACCGGGATTTGCGGTTGCCGCCGTTATTAGGTTCTCTTCAAGCTGCTCCGCATTATTCATGCCGGACAGAACTACCGTTATTCCCGGCTGATTCCACAACCACATTAGCGCCCATTCAGCATAGCTGCGTTCTGGATTTACGTCCTTAAAGTGCTTTGCGGCTTTCTTTGGCAGTCCGGTTGCAAGCTTGCCGCCGAGTAGAGGTTCCATGATGATTACCGGAAGACCTATTGAATATGCTTTTTCCAGACCCGCCCTTCCCGCTTGAAAATGCTCGTCTAAGTAGTTATATTGAATCTGGCAAAAATCCCAATCATAGGCTTCTAACAGACGCATAAACTCATTTTGAGGTCCGTGAAATGAAAAGCCTATTTGGCTTATTTTACCTTTTGATTTTTTATCCGAAATCCATTTTTCAATACCGATCTCACAAAGACGCTCCCAAGATTTTAGATCGCCTATATTGTGAATCAAATAATAATCTATATAGTCGGTTTTCAGCCTTGTGCATTGCTCGTTAAAAAGCAAGTCAAAATCATCATATTTTTTGCATCTTCTGTGCGGAATCTTAGTAGCAATATTTATTTTTTCTCTGAGAGTATTCTTTTCCAAAATCGTGCCGAGCGTCACTTCACTATTTCCGTATAAATAGGCGGTGTCAAAATAATTTATCCCAGCCTGTACAGCTCTGACTACTAGTTTTTCCGCTTTATCACGATCCTGCGGCAGGCGCATACACCCAAATCCCAGTACAGATAGCTCTTTACCGGACTTTGGGTCAGTTATATATTTCATAAAGCACTCCATTCTCACAGAACATGATTTTTCAGCCAATCACTTTAGGGCTGTGAATGGCTCAACTCATTCCATTGTGTTATAAGTGTATATGCTTTTTCAAAATCTTCGACCCGGAAGATGTTTTCCCCCTCGCATTGCCGGTTATAGCTGGTGTCAAAGCAAATCACTTTTGCAACGGCGGCAACTGAGAAGATGTTTTCAGGATCGTCATCAATGAGCACTGCTACGCTTTTTTCCAAACATATCTTTTGCTTAATATCGGGGTCATCGTGTACGCAATATATCGTCTCATCGTGCAGTATTCCATTGCGCTTGAGCCAGTTTTCGACGACGGTGCGCATGAGCTTTCCCATAAACCCTTTTCTTGCAGACAAAACGCGTTTTGAAATTATCAGTACTTTGTGCCCGTCTTTGCGGAGCTTCTCTGTAAACTCCTTTGCACCTGCCCGCGCCGGTTCTCTGGTGGAATATTTTAGTAGAAATCTTCTCCAATATGCTATCCACTCTTTATCGGGGCATCCGAATATATCCCGAATATCGTATGGCGCTTGGTCAACCATTTCCCGATTAAATTTATTTTTGAAAAACGATGGGGCATGTCTGAGATTAAAATCATGTATATCTGTCAATACGCCATCAATGTCCAGTCCTATGTTCATATACAGCCATTCCCCCCGCAGACTCGATCATACGCTTCTGCGAGCCTAATTGTTTCTGATTGTTATAATACGGTTTGTTGTCTATCGCATTTTTAGTATGCTACGCCCCAGACGACCATTGTATCGGAAGGCTGATTACACACCGGGCAAAACTCTCCTACGCGCTCTTGCTCAAATGGTATGCAGCGTGATGTTATGCCCGCTTGTTCTTTCATCTTCATCTCACATTCAAGACCGCCGCACCACATCGTTTTTACATAACCTCCATACTCGCGCATTGTGTTTTTCACTTCGTCCATTGTTTTTGCATTGTGGGTGTTCTTTTCAAGGTGTTCTTTGGCATTTTGAAACAGGCTGTTTTGAATTGATTCAAGCAGTTCTTTCGTTCGGTTTTCAAGTTCATTGAGCGCTATCGGAATCTTTTCCCCGGAAAATCGCAGCGCTGCCATGCATTGATTGTTTTCAATGTCTTTCGGACCTATCTCAATGCGCAGAGGTACGCCTTTCATCTCATGTTCGGCAAACTTCCAGCCAGGACTCTGGTCTGAGACGTCGCTTTTTACGCGGACGCCTGCATCCTTGAGCCGCTTGACCAGCTCGCTCGCCTTTTCTAAAACACCCGGCTTGTGCGCCGCTATTGGTATCACAATTACCTGAATCGGCGCTATTTTTGGAGGTAGATTAAGTCCGTTGTTATCGCCATGTGTCATTATGACTCCGCCTATAGTGCGCGTTGAAAGTCCCCATGAGGTTTGGTGGGGATAGCTGAGTTTGTTTTCGCGGTCTGAAAACTGTATCTCAAATGCGCGGGCAAAGCCGTCGCCAAAATAATGTGAAGTTCCGCTCTGGAGCGCTTTTTTATCATGCATCATGCACTCTACAGTATATGTCGCCACTGCTCCGGCGAATTTTTCCTTATCTGTTTTTCTGCCCTTGACAACCGGCATTGCGAGGTAGTTTTCGCATAAGTCAGCATAGACGTTTAGCATCTGCTGCGTCTCAAACTCGGCTTCTTGCGCCGTTTCGTGCAGCGTATGCCCCTCTTGCCACAGAAACTCCCTATGGCGCAGAAATGGTCTGGTTGTCTTTTCCCACCTTAGTACACTGCACCATTGGTTGTATAACATCGGCAGGTCGCGCCAGGACTTTACCACATGACTCCAGTGGTCGCAAAAGAGTGTTTCAGATGTAGGGCGTATGCAGAGTCTTTCCGGGAGCTCTTCTGAGCCGCCATGTGTTACCCATGCAACCTCCGGGGCAAAGCCTTCGACATGGTCTTTTTCTTTTTGCAGCAGACTTTCCGGTATCAAAAGCGGCATTGAGACGTTTTCATGTCCTAGTTCTTTGAATTTTCTGTCTAATACATTTTGTATATTTTCCCACAGCGCATAGGCATATGGGCGCAATATGAAAAATCCTTTTGTGCCCGAATAATCGATTAGCCCCGCTTTTGTTACAATGTCAGTAAACCACTGCGCGAAGTCAATGTCCATATCGGTTATTTGCTCTACGTTTTTGTCCTTTGCCATTTTCGGATAACCTCTCTTTTGTCTTGTTTTCTTACAACGCCTGATATTAATTATACGCTATATGTCAAGTGTTTATGTGAAAATGTATATGGACTTTTTTTATGCAAGCTGATATCATTACCTGTAGAATACTTGTTCTGCGATTTCTGCGATTTGCGTGATTGAACATATTCTTATCATTATTAAGGAAGTGGTATTATGATTGCTTTGGCATGCGATCACGGTGGGTTTGATTTAATGCAGATTGTCAAGTCGCTGCTTGATGATGAGGGTTTTAGCTATACTGATTTTGGTACATTTTCTGTTGAAAGTACAGATTATCCTGTTTATGCTGTGTCGGCGGGAAATGCTGTTGCGCATGGCGAGTGTCAGCTTGGCATTTTAATTTGCGGAACCGGAATTGGTATGTCTATTGCGGCAAACAAGATTGCAGGTATTAGAGCGGCGCTTTGCTGTAATGTGTTTATGGCTGAAATGGCTCGTATGCATAACGATGCGAATGTGTTGGTGCTCGGTGCGCGTGTGCTTGATAGTGATGTTGCTTTAGATATTATTCGTGTGTTTTTACACAGCCATTTTGATGGTGATGGCAGGCATGGCAGAAGGGTCAAGATGCTCTCTGATTTGGATGCAGCTCGTGAGTGATTATACGCCCAGCGAAGCGGGTTTGCATCGGAACGGACGAGCAACGTAATGGAGTGGATATCAGACGCGCTAGCGGATGATGTAACGGAATGGAG
>Ga0209755_10001711_pt1 | contig 32968 bp, 33 predicted proteins | sample TergutCo191P1_FD_187301 | JGI IMG/M metagenome (GOLD analysis project Ga0209755, IMG submission 187301) | Cornitermes sp. P1 segment gut microbial communities from Petit-Saut dam, French Guiana - Co191P1 (SPAdes) (version 2) | ecosystem: Host-associated > Arthropoda: Insects > Digestive system... | reverse complement strand
GCTTGATCATCCTGGGCGAAACCCGCAGGTTCTCGATCTCCGAGCGCACGTCGTCGCCCGGCCGCACCTGCCGGCGGAACTTTACCTTGTCCACCGTGGCCAGGAAAAACAGCGCGTCGTCGCCCAGCACGCCAAGCCTGCGCAGCCCGGCGCCGCCCGACTGGGCCATGGTCTCGACCAGGATCACCCCCGGAACAACCGGGTATCCGGGGAAGTGCCCCGGAAAGAAAAATTCCCCCTCGGAAAACACATGCCTGGCCACGATCTTCTTGTCGTCGGCCTGCACAATCTCGTCTACGAACAGGAATGGTGCCCTGTGTGGTAACAGTTTTTCAATTTCGCTCATGTTCTCCCTCTTAATTAACCAGTGACTTAAACAGCTTTCATTATTGGACAGTTTTCGCCTTCATGTCAAGACGGCGAAATTTTTGAGGTTTGTCCCTTGTAAGTTGGGGGAAAACTGTAAATTGAAAGGAGAGCGACATGGGCAAATTTTTTGATCTATCAACCCATGATAGATCAATGTGTTACCGTTAAGGCATGAGCAGGAGGAGAAAATGAAAATCGCAACTATAAGAACAAAACTGTTCCAGGCATGGGGGCAAAAGGCAAAAGTCCCGTCCGCCAATGCGTCGGCAAAGGACATGGGCATTTTGGATCACATCGAGAAAGTCGTTGAAATTACCGGCGCGCAGGGCCTCGACAAATGCCAGGTCAAAGGAAAAGCCCACTTGGACTACATCGCTGGGAAACTGGGCGTAAGCCACTTGCAGGCCACGCTTTTTTCCCACTTAGTGGAAAGAAGCATGGGCGACCGCGTCGAAATAGGCGAGCTTGCCAAAGCGATAAACTGCAGCAAGCTCAGGATAATCAAGTATACCGGCGACTGCGAGGAGCTTGAGAAAAAGAAGCTTATCCGATGCAGAAGGCAGAAGGACAGCGTTTCCTATTGGGTGCCACGCGGCGTAACCGAATCCATCAGGAAGCACAATGAATTCCGCCTGGAAAAAAAGGATAGCCTTACTATCGAGGAATTTTTCGCCGACCTGGAGCGCGTGTTCGAGGAACGGGAAGAGGAAGCACTAACCTCGGAAACCATGCGACAAGAACTGCAAGATCTTGTCTACCAGAATATGCACCTTGCGTTCTGCCAAAAGCTCGTGGCGTACGACTTCAGCGAAGAAGATGCCGTGCTTCTTTTGTGCTTCTGCCATCTCTGCGCCAATAACAGCGACGACAACATCGGAGGGGCTGACATCGAATTTTTGTACGACAGCAAAGTCGATTTCAGGAAATCCCAAACGGAGCTTTTGGATGGTTTTCACGCGCTCATGAACACCAATCTTGTTGGCTATGCCAACTCAAACGGCTTTGTCGACCGCGACCGTTGGAAAGTTTCGGAAGAGGCAAAAAAGGAGCTTCTGTCCGAACTCAGGCTGGGGAATCGTAACCACAAAAAGTGCCTTGTCCCTCACGCCGGCATCAAGTCCAAGCAGATGTTTTACAATCCCAGGGAAACGGCCGAAGTCCAAAAACTGGCGTCCCTTCTGCGCGAGGAGAATTACCAAAAAATCCAGGAAAGACTTGAAGGCAAGGGCATGAGGAAGGGCTTCGCCTGTCTGTTCTCCGGAGAGCCTGGCACCGGCAAAACCGAGACCGCCTACCAGATCGCCCGTGAGACCGGGCGCGACATAATGATGGTGGACATATCCGAGACAAAAAGCATGTGGTATGGCGAAAGCGAGAAAAAGATCAAGGACATTTTCGATACCTACCGCAACGCCGTGGACAATTCAGCAATCGCCCCCATCCTGCTGTTCAACGAGGCCGACGCGATCATAGGCAAGCGCAAGGAATCCAGTCGTTCAAGCCATTCGGTTGACCAGACCGAAAACACAATCCAGAATATCATTCTGCAGGAAATGGAAAACCTTTCCGGCATTCTGATAGCCACGACCAACCTGGCGCAAAACATGGACAGCGCGTTCGAGCGGCGATTTTTGTACAAAATAATTTTCGACAAACCCAGCGAGGGCAGTCGCGCGGCCATCTGGAAGGCACTTTTCCAGGATATGCCGGAAAGCAATGCCACCGATCTGTCCCGCAGGTTCGAGTTGTCCGGCGGCCAAATCGAAAACATCGCCCGCAAGGCCGAAGTTGATGGCATTATCAACGGCGAGTACCCCTCCATGGAAACGCTGGCGCAGTACTGCAAGGCCGAGCTGCAAAACGGCTTTGGCGTTTCCGAAAAAAGGGTGGGGTTTTGCAGTGGTTAACATGCGGGCGCAATACCGCAAAGGAGCGAAAACATGACCGGAAAAACTTACGAGGAATGGCTAGAGAAGGTGAGGCAAGACGGAAAAGCACTCTCGAGTATTCCCGAAAAAATCATGACTGTGCAACTATGCCATGAGGCAGTGAGGAATACTTTCTATTTGGTCGGCAGGGGGCTGAAAGACGTTCCCAAAAAATTCATAACGGAGGAACTTACCTTAGAGGCTATAAGAAAATATCCCCTTGCCCTGTTCGAACTGCCAGAAGAATTTTGGACGGCAAAGATATGCCTTGAAGCAGTTAGTAAGATCAAACGTTGGTCTAAATGTATGCCAGAGCATAAACCCGAATGTGAAGCCATAGTGGCCGAACTTCTGGCCTTAAGCGAAAAGAGTAAGGCGAACGTTTCTTTGGCAAATTAAATTGCCACATCAAAATCAAAAGGAGCATGACATGAACGATAATTTGCAACAATACGGCCCAAAAGAAGATTTTGACTTCGAGACTATCAAAGGTGGAACCGAGGTGAAGATTGTCGGGTACAAGGGCAACAATGCCGAGGTGCGGATTCCTCCCACGCTGCGGAACTTGCTGGTTACCATAATTGAAGAAAGGGCATTTGTGGGCTTTGTCTATAAAAGGGAGCCGACAGCCAATGGGGTGCGACATATCGCAGAGCGCGAATTTACAAGCATTACAATTCCAACTGGTGTAACCCATATCGAGAAATGGGCGTTTGTCGGCAGCAAACTGACCAGCTTCGTCATTCAAGAAAGTGTAACACACATTGGGGAGATGGCGTTTTTTGGTACCCAGTTCGCCAGCGTTGAAATTCTCGAGGGTGTAACCTGCATTGCAAGAGAGACATTTCATCTGAATCGTCTTGCCAGCATAGTCATTCCCAAAGGAGTAACCCATATTGGGAAAAGGGCATTTTCGTGTAACAAGCTGACCTGGGTGAATATTCCCGCAAGTGTAACTCGCATTAGGAAAATGGCGTTTGCGTATAATAAACTCAGCAGTGTTCATCTTCTGGATGGTCTGACCCGTGTTGCTAGGGATGCATTTGCTTGGAATCCGCTTGCGGATAGATAACATAACTTGGAATTTTAATGAGGTATGTCGAACTGGAAAACCAATGTATGGTATTATTTTTCGAATGTGTGCTCTGAAGTCATAGAATGCTATTAGGCTGGCTGTAATGCGTCTTTTTTTTAGAATTTACGATTTTTTTTGTTGACAACTCCTTGCGGACCATAGTACAATCAAGCATAAGTAGGTGACTAACGAGCGTGTCTATGACTTACGATATTATTAAGCTAAACGATATTCTCAACATCCCCAAAGACAGAATTTTTGATTTTTTCAAGGAATATGATGGCTATTACAATGAATCCAAGAAACTGAAAAAGCAGTATAACCTGAGCGATTCAGGTTTCAATATTTTCTCTTCGATCTCGGAAGTCTATCATTATGAAAACCTGCACAGCGATATTGTCAAGCTAATTTTGGATCCTGAAACTGAGGGAATTGGGAACTCGGAAAACATTAAATTGTTTGTTAAGCTGCTGAATAAGATTAAACCAGAGCTAAATATAGAAATGGGCGAAGAAATTGTTGTTAAACGTGAAGGATACCATATCGACATATTGGTACATGATGGGAAAAACGCAATAATAATCGAAAATAAGATCAATAATGCAACAGACCAAAACAATCAAATTGGGCGATACTACGAAAAAGCGATAAAAACGGGATATGATGTCAAGGCCATTGTTTACTTGACTTTGACACCAGATAAAAAACTTGACGAAAAAAAATCCATAGAAAATTCAAAAACACGAGAAAAAATCAAGCCATTGTTGATACATGTACCTGTAATTGACAAAGATGCGGAAATTAGTTTTTCGGATGGCTTTGTAAAAAAATGTATTGAATGTATAGGTGACTCCAAATGGGAAGAGCTTGCGAGAGTTTACTATACACAATACTATGAATTAATCAAATCACTGGGGGGTAACAGTATGGCACAGGAGTTTGAACAACTAGCAATCAAGGAAATTTATGCAGATGCAAAAAAACTGGAAATGTTTTGTGCATTTGGAGATCTTTGGGGTAAAAAAAACGAGGTCATTAATGAGATTGTCAAAAAACAACTAGAGGACGACTTATTTGAGCTTCACCCTAACACCAAATCTTATATGTATCGGAAAATTGACGATCTTGTTTCACTTGGCTACTCTCTAAAGGATGACTCATTTGGTTTCATCGTGACACCAGGATGTAAGAAAAAAACACCTTTCGGAAAAAATGAGCACGAGAAATTAAGTGCTTGTTTTGAAAATTTGGGAGACATATTTGGAGAAAAATATCCATGGCTTGAGGCTGAATGGGTTTACAAAACTGTTGATTTCTACAAAGTTAGAGACTTCAAGGCTATTCTCCAAAATTTTAAACTTCTGGAGAAATCTCTGAAAAAACAGCAATAATTACTTGCTATGCAGAACGAGAGATAAACGTTACGCTTAAATATACAGTGCCAGTCTGTCATGGTTTGCTAGGCTTAAAATGATTTTTTCATAATCACTCTAGTATTTCCGATAATCTTTACCACATTTAATGGTGACGTAATCTCATGATAGAATAGCGGAATTAAAAAGCATACTTAGCAGTGCAATTTTACCGCTTCATTTCTAGCTAAAAAAGGAACCACATACTACAGCCTTAAAACCTGTGATTTTGTCGAAGGTTCACAAAAAAAATCTAGCTCTATCACTTTATGACATAGCTACATGTTATATCTTGAGTAATACCTAATCCTCCGCAAAGAGGTTAAACTACGAAGGAGTGTTTATGGAAAAGGGCATTAATTTGTCTCTGGCAAAATCGCAGGCTGATTTTGACGCATTGTTGGAGAAGGCTATCGGGGAGGTATCTTCAAAAAAGCTGTCTGTAATGTACGGGCATCCGGACAGTGCATGGGAGCTTCAGGTTGGGGGGTACATTCAAGTTGAACGCGACGAAGGCAATGCTCCCATTTTTTGGGTCGGATATGAGTGGAAGAAGGGCGACGAGCAAAAAGTCGTTTTGTGGCTTGAGTTTGACAAAAAAACCTGTCCTGCGAAAGATTGGGGGAAGCTGAACGGGCTTGTCGGAAGCCTGGGAAAGTACTACGGTAAGGTTGATTCTGAATTCGCCGAAGCGTTCGAGAACACATGGGTACATTTCTACCTCAAAGAGGAATATCTTGAACGGTTCTACGATGAGGAAACCGACCTAAACGCCCAGAAGGATGTCCTGGCTGGCTTTATTGGCGAGATAGTGGAAAAAATCTAGTCTAAAAGCGGGGGCGTATGCCCCCGTTGGCGATACTCAGTTTTCCAGAAATTCTCAAAAAAAATATTGGGTCTAGCATTCTGCGATAGACCTATGTTCTATAATGAAGCAAATACCTAATCCTCCGCAAAGAGGTTAAACTACGAAGGAGTGTTTATGGAAAAAGGTATCGGTTTGTCTTTGGCAAAATCGAAGTCCAGTTTTAGTGCAGAGGGAAAGTTTACTGGCGACTATCGCAAAAACCGTGGAAACGCCAACAGGAAAGCCGTTATGGCTCTCATCTTGCTTACGTTTGTAAGCAATTTTAGTTTCGGACAATCGCTTGAGGTTTTTGCGATGCTTAATTTCGAAACCGCGCCACTAAGCCTGTCATTGCATACGCAAAACCTGGAGACATTGAATAGGCACAATGGGCAATTCCATGTGATTGTCGAGGAAGGGTCTGAAGATGCCTGGAGGAAAATAAGGGAGGCCTATAACCTTCGGCCAATCGAAGCGGAAATTATGACCCACTACCAAATTAGTAGGGCCATAGTTTTAAACCTTAGAAGCGGGGCCAGGATATTATTCCTTGTAGGCAGTAATAACCCGGCGGGATGCCCTACCCATTATTCGGGCGAGGTAAATTCAAGATGGGTAGGAGTCATGAACGATCCCCAAAGAATCCTTTGGACTTCCGAAGCTAGAGAAGCATGGGAAAATGCGCAACGGAGCAGAAGGATAATCGAATGAGCATTTTCATGCCAGGGCTATTTCACTCTGGCATTATTGACAGAGATGTCTATCCTATTATGACTTGTCAGAAAATGGGAAATATCGCAAAAGGGTAATCAATACATAAAAATGGAAGGAGCATGTCATGGAAGAGAATAGCGTCAAACAGTTAGAACAGGCGGCGCAAGTTACGAAATTGGACTTTATCCATAGGCTCAAAAAACCCGCCGACGAATATGATGGGAAAGTCAGGTCTGACTTTACAAACATGGAGCGGGAACGGGAGAGGGAAGCTGTCAGGGATCTTACTTGGGCGATAAGACTTGGTATGAAGGATCCTGGCGTCTATGCAAAATATGGGGATGCCTACAGGATGCAACACGAGGTTGGCAAGGCAATTAGGGATCTCAACGAAGCTATCAGCCCTGCTATAGTTTTCTTGGCTCGTGGAGAAGCCTATCTGGGAGGGAATAAATACGTTATGCGAAATGTCAACCAGCTTGACAAGATAGTAAATACAAGATAAAATAAATAGACAGGAGTATAATATGCCTATTTTTACATCTAATCGTGATGATTATCCAGGGTATGTTTTTGATGAAAATGAATTATCAAAAACGATTGATGAAAATCCTGAAAATGCAAATTCTTGGTTGGCTAGAGGTAATTTTTACTTTGAATTTGCAATGTTCAAACAATCTGCGAGTGATTTCAAAGAAGCTATTCGGTTGGGAATAAATGATGACGATACACATTATTACCTTGCGCAATCATACTTTCTCAGTGAGCAATATACAGAATCAATAAATGAATGGTCATATTTGATTGGCAAGAATACCGAAGAAGCAGAATTCTATAGTTTACGCGGTTGGGCTTACAGGAAATTTGGAGATTATAAGTCCTCTGAAGCTGATTATGGAAGGGCAATATCCTTAATACCCGATGATAAAGAGTATTTAGGTGATATAACGCATGCTCATTATTTTAGAGGACAACTCTATTGTGAAATGCAGGAATATTCAAAGGCCATAGATGATTTTCAATTTACATTGGAGAGAGAGCCTTATTGGGAAGCGGTTAAAAGGTGGTTAAAAGATGCGGAGAATGCATTAAAAAATAACCTTCCGTTTACCAGAGATAATTTTAGGGGTTATGAAGGTCATTTAGGTTTTGTTGAGATGCGCCCTGTTGAAAAAATATTATAATGGAAATTGGATTATTATATATTTCAAGTCATTATGGAGGATAAAATGATACAAAAATTGACAGATGAACAAAAAATGAAAATAATAGATGTTTTAAATGAAGTTTTATTTAGTGAGGAAGAAGAGCCAATTGATTCAGAATATATAACTGAATATGATATACTAATGAAAAAAAAGGAAGAAGAATTTAAATTATATTTAACAAAAGAAGATGATCATTCAAATATTGAATCAATAATTGAAATGTGTAATGACTATTTAAAAGAAAAAAATAATCCTCGAGATAAAGATTTTAGTTCTGAATTTGGCTTGATTATGATGTATGATATGTGGATAAATGAATGTTCATTTTGGCCAACTAATAACCCAGAATTGTGGAACGAATGGGAAAAATTAAAAAAAATTAAAGTAAAAAAAAGAGAATAATAAAACACGCCACAACTGCACATAACAAACGTTAACTGCTCACCGCCTGTTCGGTGGTTCTGGTTTCGCAAAACCGCAGTCAGGCTTGCGCCCTTTGTGCGTTTTCTCTCCACCATATTTTGCGGTTGCTGGTCTTGCTTTGCAAGCCCTTATCCGCAACCGCAAAACATCAGTTACCTAGACCGGTAAGGCACATCTGGGTGAAACGTGTTTCGGTATTTATACCAATCGCGGCAAAACCCATCTTGAACAAGGCAAATACAGCGAAGCGATAAAGAATTTTGACGAAGTGGTTTGGCTTGAAGCGGAAGATTCCGATACCTACGTCAACCGGGGCGAAGCCTATCGGCTACTGGGTCAGTACGACAAGGCTGTCAGGGATTTTTGCAGGGCGATTAGGCTTGACTCGAGTAATGACGTTGCCGCCGCCGGTCTCAAACTGGCGAAAGAGCAAATGGCGAGCATAGATTAAGGTTTACAGAATATTTCGCTGAAATATTCTTGCCCTAGCAATATATGACAGACCTGTGGGTTATAGTTTAGGCAAACCAAACCCTCTGCAAAGAGGCAAAACTACGGAAGGAGTATCTTATGGCAAATTTTTACTGTAAACACTGCGGGGTCAAGCATTCGAGCGTTATGTCCTTGACGAACGGTGCTTGTTCAAGAAGCCCGACGAAACGGCACGAGCTGTACGAGGGATCGGAAAAATCGCAGTATACCTGCAAGCACTGCGGGGTCAAGCACTCGACGCTGATGTCCCTTCTTAACGGCGCGTGTTCAAGAAGCCCGACCAAAAGGCACGAACCGACTTTGTAGCCAAATGTTTTTTGCATGATTTTCCGTTGGTCTATTGTTCCATGATAGACCAACGTGATATAATACAGACAAGGAGAGCAAACAATGAAACCCGATAAAAAACCGTCAAGGCAATCCCTGCCAAAAACGGCACTTCCCAGAGTTTATCAGATCGATATGAAAATCGCCTCGGGATGTTTTCCCAATTCGGATGATTTGGCAAGAATGTGCGAGGCAAGCGTTTCCACGATTAGCCGCGACATTGAGTTTATGCGAAGTCAACTGCGAGCGCCGATTAAGTATGACTTGTACGAACGCGGTTACTATTACACGGAAAAAACATTTCGTCTGCACGCAGGTTTTACAACCGCGGATGACTTGCTTGCGCTGAGCATGGCGAAAAGCATTTTTTCGCTGTACAAGGAAACCCCTTTGTACGAGGCGTCGAATAATCTCTTGGAAAGCATTCTGATGCCAATCGTTTCCAGTGATAACCGGGACTGGCTGGAAGACAGGATCGTTGTTCCCAGAATCGCCTCCGCTAAAATTGATTCCGCCGTGTGGGAAACCGTCGTCGCGTGTTTAAAGGAAAACCGCGTTATCACTTTTGACTACAAGGGAACATGGGATGATGAGCGCCAAAAAAGGCGGGTGCGACCGTACCAGTTGCTGTTTGATTCCGGGGTCTGGTATCTGTACGGTTTTGCCGAGGAGCGCAAGGCCATACGTATTTTCTCCCTTTCGCGGATGACAAACGCCCAGCGCACGGACAGCGTTTTTACCCTGCCGGCTAATTTCCGCTATGCCGATTTTACGGGGGACAGCTATTTCGGCGTTTTTGTCGGGCAGGAAAAGAGCCGTTTTGCCATAGACTGTTACGGGGATGCGGTTGTGCTTGCCACCGAACGGCAATGGGCGGCGGATCAAAAAATCACCGGGATTGACGACGGCGTTAAAATCGAATTTACCAGCACCCAATACGACAAGGTGCTGAAATGGGTGTTGTCCTGCGGCCGCAACGCCGTTCCGCAGGAACCTGGGAAACTGGTGGACGACTGGAAATGGCACATCAAGGAAATGCGGAAGCTGATACCACGATGACAAAAAACGATATAACGGTTACGAACGATGCCCAGGCGGTTAATTTTCGCGAAATATGCATGGGGCGTATTGCACCAGGCACACTTTACCGCAGCAGTCATCCTGTAAAGGAAAACAAGCAGGAAAGGGCTGTTTCCCTGTTGGCATCAAGCGCAAGAATTGCGACGGTGATAAATCTGTGCGACACGAACTCGGGGATACAGGCAAAGGCGCTTTTTGCCCCTTGGTATAACAGGCTCCTCAAACAAAACAGGGTCATTGCCCTTGGCATGGATCATAGCATGACTGGAAAGGGACTCAACGGCAAGCTGAAAAAAGCCTTGCGGTTTGTGATTGACACCGAAGGCCCTTGGCTTGTTCACTGTTACGCGGGCATTGACCGAACCGGTTTTGTCTGCATGGTTTTGGAAGCTCTAATGGGAGCCTTGTTGGGTAACATAACGGACGATTACCTGCGGTCTTTTGACAGCGGGTTTGAATCTGCCGTGCACGGACAGGCTGGTAAGGGCAATTCGCTTGTGGTGATGCAACTTTTGTCGGTTATGGGCGGTTCACAGATGCCGAATGATCAAAACCTGCAACACACTGCGGAAAATTACTTGAGGAATTGCACTGGGCTTACCAGCGAAGAGGTCTGCTTGCTGAAAGGGAAACTGGCAGGAGCATAAAAAGATTCGTACCCCTGCCGCAGCGCATGGCTTGTGCAGGTAACCAAGATAGTTGTGGCCGAATTTCCTTAAACAACCAGAAATTCGGCTACCATTAACATCCTACGCGACGTACTTCCTAAAAACCACAACCCCGTTATGCCCGCCGAACCCCAGCGAACCGGAGGCCACGGCGTTGATCTCCCCGAACTGCGCCTTGTTCGCCACATAGTCCAGATCGCATTCCGGGTCGGGATTGTCAAGGTTAATCGTGGGCGGGTAGAACCCGTCCCGCATGGCGAGAATCGACGCAATCGCCTCGATACCCCCGGCCCCGGCGATGCAATGCCCAGTCATGCTCTTGGTGCTGGAGACCTTCATCTTGTAGGCGTGGTCGCCAAAAGCCAGCTTTAGCATCTTGGTTTCCGTGGGATCGTTGATCTCCGTGGAAGTCCCGTGGGCGTTGTAGTACTGAATGTCCTCGGGTTTCATGCCCGCGTCGGCAAGGGCGTTCCGCACGGCGATAGAACCGCCCACGCCGGTTGGGTCCGGGGCGGTTATGTGGTACGCATCCGCGCTCGCCCCGTAGCCGGCAAGCTCGGCGATTATCTTCGCGCCACGCTTTTTGGCGTGTTCCTCGCTTTCAAGGATCAGCACCCCGGAACCTTCGGACATCACAAACCCGTCCCGATCCGAGTCAAAGGGGCGCGAGGCTTTTTCCGGCTCGTGGCAACGTTTAGACGAAAGAGCCTTGAGCATCTGGAAGGAGCCAAAAGCAAACGGCAGAAGGGGAAACTCCGTTCCGCCGGCGATCATCGCATCGCAGCGGCCAGCCCGGATCAAATCCAGCGCATTGCCCAGAGCGTCGGTGCCGGCGGCGCAGGCGGTCACCTGGGTAAAGGCCGGCCCCTTGGTGCCGAACAGCATCGAGATATTCCCCGCCGCCTCGTTGCAGATCATCATCGGGATGGTCAACGGCAGCATCCTCTTGGGGCCGTTGTCGAAAAGTTTTTTCATGGACTCGCTGACGACGTCGAAACCGCCGAACCCGTTCCCCATGACGATGCCGATCCGCTCCTGCTCGCACTTAACAAGCCTGCGGCCTTCCTCGTTCGGCTCGGCAAGCAGATCCGCCTGGGTAAGGGCCTGAACCGTCGCCGCCACCGCAAGCTGCATGAACCGCGCCATCTTCCGCGCGTCCTTCTTGTCCATCCAAATCGTCGGGTCGAAGCCCTTGATTTCCCCGCCAATCGTAACATCAAAACCGGTGATGTCAAACGAGGTGATGGGGCCAATCCCGCTTTTCCCGGCCTTCAGGCTCGCGCAAAACTCTTCAACCGAATTGCCGATGGGCGAAACAACCCCCATCCCGGTAACAACAACTTTCCTGCTCATACTCTCTCCTTTCCGTCCTTATCTCGTCACCCTTCGTTACATGAACATCCCGCCGTCCACCGGCAGCACCTGTCCCGTGATATACGTTGACAGGTCGGACGCAAGAAAGAGGGCGGCGTTGGCGATATCCTCCGGCTTGCCGAAACGTTTGAAGGGGATTCGCCCCATCATGTTGTCCTTCACTTCCTGCGGAAGCCCCGCCGTCATGTCCGACTCGATAAACCCGGGGGCCAGCGCGTTGACCCTGACACCGCGACCTGCGACCTCGTGCGCGATGCTCTTGGTAATCCCGATAAGCCCGGCCTTGCTCGCCGAGTAGTTCGCCTGACCGTAGTTCCCGTGAACGCCGACCACGCTGGCCATGTTGATAATCGAACCGCCGCGCTTTTTCTGCACCATGTCCCAGCCGACCGTGCGGGAAATGAAAAAGGCGGATGAAAGATTCACGTCCAGAACCTTCTGCCAGTCCTCGACCGACATCCTGAACGAAAGCCCGTCCTTGGTTATCCCGGCGTTGTTCACCAGTATGTCCAGCCCGCCGGCTTCCTTAAGCGTGTTCTTGATAATCCCGTCAACCTCGGCCAGTTTGCCAAGGTCGGCCACCACCCACCGGAGCTTCCCTCCGGCCTGCGCGACCCTTTCCTGCAAGTCGTCCGGTTCCCGAATATCAAGCCCCCAGACCTCCGCCCCTTGGGCGACAAACAAATCCGCAATGGCCTTCCCGATTCCGCGCGAGGCACCGGTAATCAGCGCCTTTTTGTTCTCAAGCATCATGTTCCCCCCGAATAAGCTTATTGATATCCTCGACAGTCCCCGCGCCATGGCAGGGAATCCCGCTCGTTGAATCCTTCCAGAAACCCCGTAGCACCTTGCCCGGGCCAACCTCCAGACACGTCTCGAAACCCACCGCCGCCGCCGTCGCGTCCCCGGCAATCGCCGCCTGTTCCGCGACCCAGCGCACCGGGCTGGTGATCTGCAACAGGGCAAGCTCCTTCGCCTCCGCGCCGGATGCCACCCGCCTCCCGGTTACGTTGGAGTACAGGGGGATTTTCGGATCGGCGAATTCCACCGCGTCAAGCGCCGGCTTGAAGGCTTCCGCCGCATCGGCGATAAGCGGCGAGTGAAAAGGCCCGGCGACGCGCAGACGCATCACCTTGGCCCCGGCCGCCTTGAGTTGCGGCTCCGCCTCCTTCAGCGCGGCCGCGGTTCCGCTAACCACAAGCTGGGTCGGCGAGTTTATGTTGGCCGCGTACAGATCCTTGATGCCGTCGGCCCTTAGTTGTTCGATTAGTGCCTCAACCTTCCCCGTATCAAGCCCCAGCACCGCCGCCATGCCCGGTGCCGCCGAATCGTCGCTACCACTGGCCTCCCGAATTCGATCCACCGATTTCTGCATCGCCTCGCCCCGGGCCTTGATCAGCCGGAAGCAGTCCTCCGCGCTTACGACCCCGGCGCAAGCCATGGCCGGGTACTCGCCAAGGCTGAAACCGGCGCAGGCCTTGGCCTCCCATCCCCGCTCGCCAAGAAACGTCGCCGCCGCAAGCCCGCACAGGGTAATCGCCGACTGGGTAACGTCCGTCCGCTTCAGGGTCTGCTCGTCGCCGTCCCTAAGAAGCGCCTCCATGTCCCTATCGAAAACCCCGGACGCAAGCTCGAAAAGCGCCTTTACGCCGGCGCTGCCTTCAGCCAGAAAATCAAGGGCGAAGCCCTTATACGCCGTCCCCTGCCCGGGGAACAAAAACGCAACATTGTTCTTCACAGCAACCTTCCTTCTACCAGACGATTATATTCCCGCCGTAGGTAAGACCCCCGCCAAAGCCGACCGTCATAATCGTGTCGCCCCTGCCGAGCTTCCCGCCCCGGTTCATCTCGTCCAGCGCAAGTGGAATCGACGCCGCCGAGGTATTCGCGTATTCTTCTATATTGAGGTACAGCTTTTCGGCGGGAATCTTTAGCCGCCTTCCGGCCGCCTGAATGATCCGGGCGTTCGCCTGATGGGGAATGATCCACGCAAGATCGCCCGGTTCGATTCCGTCCTCGCGCATAAGCGTGCTGATCGTGTCGGTGACGGCCTTGACCGCGAAGTTGTACACTTCCTGCCCGTTCATCTCGATAAGGATTCCCTTCTCGACTGTCTCGCCCGGCTTAAATGGGTAACGAGTGCCGCCGCGCCTAAAAAGCAGACTTTCCGCACCGGAACCGTCGGCCATAAGCATGGTCCGCACCAGCCCACGGCGATCCGGCCCCTCCGACGGCGCGTCGGTTCTTTCCAGCACCACGGCCCCGGCCCCGTCCCCGAAAAGGACGCAGGTTCCCCGGTCGCTCCAGTCCACCACCTTGCTCAGAACCTCCGCCCCGATAACCAGCGCGCGGTTGAACCTCTTGCTGATGGTAAGCATTCCGGCCGCGCTTTCCAGACCGTAGATAAAACCGGTACACGCGGCCGTAACGTCCATCGCCCCGGAATTCGTCGCCCCCAGCTTGTGCTGCACGACACACGCGGTGGAAGGCGTACCGACGAAATCCGGGGTACAGGTCCCCACGATAATCATGCCAAGGGTCTTCGCCTCTTCCGCCGCCACGCGATCCCGTTCCGCCGGGTCGTCGCCCGAATAGCCCGCCGCCATAGCCAGGGCGTTCTTCGCCGCCTCCAGCGCCAAATCGCTGACCATGGTGCCTTCGTCGGCGATATAGCGGCTCCCTATCCCGGTGTGGGATCGGATCCACTCATCGCTGGTGTCGATTCTGACCGCCAGATCGTCGTTAGTTACTTTTCGCGAGGGCACTGCCCTTCCGGTTCCAATAATTTCAATAGCCATAGATGTTCCGTGACAAATTCGCAGTATTTGTCAGTCCCCCCAGAATAGCAGATTGCCAGATTTTGTCAAGATGGTGATAAAGTACACCGCAGTAAGAGTTCGAACCTCAACTTGTAACAATTTTATTCGAGGCTTCACAATACAGATCGATTGAAGCCCTTGCCAACCCTCGGCCCTTTTCAGTATCGTGTGTTCATGCCCATTTTAAAAGTCAGCGACGAATCGATTAGTCGCGCGGCGCAAGTCCTTTCCCAGGGCGGGCTTGTGGCGTTTCCAACGGAAACCGTCTACGGTCTTGGTTGCGACGCCTTTAACCCTGCCGCCCTGGCGAAAATCTTCGAGGCAAAGGGTCGCCCGCGCTTCGACCCGCTGATTGTCCACATCGCCGATCTTGGAACGCTGGGGAAAGTCGCCGATCTTTCCCTGCTGGACACCGAGGCACGAAAAAACCTTTCCCTGTTAACGGAAAACCTATGGCCCGGCCCCCTCACCTTGATTCTGCCAAAACAGAGTGCCGTTCCAGACCTTGCCACCAGCGGTCTGCCCACGGTAGCGGTAAGGCTTCCCGCCCATGAAACGGCACGGCGACTTATAGCCCTTTCAACTGGGGCGGTGGCGGCCCCCAGCGCAAACCCCTTCGGTTATCTTAGCCCCACATTGGCGGAACACGTTGCGAAAACACTGGGCAAAAAAGTTGGTTTGATTCTTGACGGGGGGCCGACGCAGATTGGCCTGGAATCCACCGTGCTGGATCTATGCAACGGGCAGCCAACAATACTCCGCCCCGGTGGCGCGCCCAGGGAGGCAATCGAGGCGTTGATCGGTGCGGTCGCCACGGGAAACTTTGCCGACACCAAGGCCGAAAGCGCATTGCCCTCCCCTGGTATGCTAAAGGGCCATTACGCTCCGCGCAGCCCCCTTACGGTGCATGACGGCGAATCGCTTTGCACGTTGTCCCCTTTTAAAGAAGGCAACGTGGCTATTCTCTTTTTCGACGGCGCTTCCCGCGATGCGTGGGTTTCGGAACGGTCGCCGAAACGTGCAACCGTGGCTGTCCTTTCCGAAACGGGGGACGCGGTCGAGGCGGCGACGCGACTTTTCCAGACACTGCACGAACTGGATCACCTAAGCCTGAAACGGATACACGTCCAGCTTGCCCCGGAACATGGCCTTGGCATGGCAATAAACGATCGCCTTCGCCGGGCAAGCTCTTGCGACTAGTTGCGAGTTATCGTTCGCCGTAATGGGGAGCCTGTTCGGCCACCAGTTCGTACACGTATTCGGCGGCAACAGCATCAATTTTTGTTTGGAGTATCGCCTCCTTCACTTCGGCCACGCACAGCTCAAGGTGTTTCTCAATGTCCCTGCCCCAAAAACGCAGAATCGTCCAGCCAAGTGCCGTAAGCTGCCTTTCGTTGCCGGTATCCCTTTCGATGTTGCGCTCGATTTTTTGAATCCAGAATTCGCGACGGGTCTTAAGCCTTTCCCTTACAAGGTTCCAGTCCTTGCCGTGCCAGAATTCCCCGTCGCAGAAAATGGCGATTTTGTGCTTGGTAATCGCGATGTCTGGTTTCCCAGGCAAACCCTTGTAATTTTTTCGATAGCGTATGCCATCACGCCACAAGGCCCTGCGAAAAGCAACCTCGATTTTAGTGTCCGTGCTCCTGACCCGGCTCATGGTGAAACTGCGAATTTCGTCCTTGCTTCTGCCTGGTACGGGTTTTTTCTTCACTGCCTACAGTGGAAGCCTTGCCCATAACGACTCAAGGGAAATCTCGAGACCGTCAAGCACGGTAACGGGAATGCGGTCGTTGTCGTTATAGGCCGTGATGATGTAACGGCCGTCCTCATAAATATGGACGCTGACGCTCTTTAGTTCCGGATCGACCACCCAGTATTCGCGCACCTTGGCCTTTAGGTAATAATTGAATTTGCGAAACAGCTCGCTGTAGGTGTTGGACGGCGAGACAATCTCGATAATCAAATCCGGGGGGCCGTTTACCGAACCCTTGTCGAGCTTGTTTTTGTCGCAGACCACCAGCAGGTCGGGCTGCACGATCGTCCTGTCGGACTTGTCCTCTTTTGGGAAAAGGCGCACGTCCAGCGGGGCGGCGAATACCCTGCACGGCTTTCCCTGGAGCCAATTGCCGAAATCCAGGGACAAACCCATAAGAAGCGCCTGGTGCGCCACCGAAGGCGAGGACATCATAAAGGCTTCCCCGTCGATAAGCTCGTAGCGTTCCTGGCCTTCCCATTCAAGGTAATCGGCGTAGGTATAGCGGTGTTTTTCCGGGAATTCCTCATCAACTCTTACGGCACTGTGCATTGGGGTTCTCCTACGGACAGTATAAGGGATAAGGACGCAGCGGGCAATGCTTTTCCCCTTTCGGTAAAACTACGTGGCAGGAAGGATGGAGACAGTCGGTTTCACCCTATTTGGAGCCAGCCAGCGGTTTTTGAAAGAAAATGGCCTCAATCGCCCTTCTGCCAACATTCCTAACAGGAATTATATGTCATGATACTGCCTATTCGGAAGTCAGTCAAGCACCAAACATGCTTTAGTGTTGTACAAAACTGTTATGACGAGTTTACGTTCGTTGCTATCCCATAACATCAAAGAGCGGCGCCGGATCTTAGGCATTACCCAGGAAAAACTGGCCGAAAGAGTGGAGACCAGCACCCATTACATAGGCCAAATCGAGCTTGGCAACAAATTCCCCTCGCCAGAAATGCTCGAGCGCATAGCGGGGGCCCTCGGGATTGACAGCCCACAGTTGTTTTCAATGAATTCCTTTCCCGCCGAGGCCCTAAAGCTGTTCCAGGAGGGGCTTTTGGCCGACTTGGAGACGGCGGTGCTTGGCGCGATTGGCTCGCGAATTGCCGATTTTCAGAGAACCTATAAAGGGGCAGAGCAAGACTATCCAAAAAACGGCCACGTTTAGGATTGCCACTGTTACCCAATTTCCGCCTTGCGTAAGCCTTTCCCTTTCCGGTAAAGTTACGTGGCAGGAGGCCATGCAATGACAAACAAGAATTACAGGTTCGAAACACTACAGGTTCACGCGGGACAGGAAACGCCAGATCCCGCCACCGACGCACGGGCGGTTCCCATCTACCAAACCACGTCCTACGTTTTCCCCAACTCAAAGTCCGCGGCGGACCGTTTCGCGCTGGCCGAGATGGGAAACATCTATACCAGAATCATGAACCCCACCTGGGACGTGTTCGAAAAGCGCATGGCCACCCTGGAAAAAGGCGTCGCCGCGCTTGCACTGTCCTCCGGGGCGGCGGCCACCACCTACGCGATCCAAAACATAACCCGCAGCGGGGACCATATCGTCAGCGCGGGACAGATATACGGCGGTACCTACGTGCTTTTCGCGAACACCTTTAAGGACATGGGGGTGGAAACGACCTTTGTTGACGGCAGCAACATCGAAAACTTTAAAAAGGCGTTACGGCCCAATACCAAGGCTATCTTTTTCGAAACGCTTGGCAACCCCAATTCCACGGTCATAGACATAGAGGCGGTGGCAAAGGTCGCCCACGACCACGGCATTCCCGTCATCGTTGACAACACCTTCGCCACGCCCTACCTGCTTAGGCCTATCGACTACGGGGCGGACATAGTCGTGCATTCCGCGACAAAATTTATCGGCGGGCACGGCACGTCCATAGGCGGCGTGATTGTCGACGGGGGCAAATTCGACTGGGCGCAAAACGACAAGTTCCCCGGCCTTTCAAAGCCCAACCCCAGCTATCACGGAGTGGTCTTTACCGATGCGGTGAAAAACCTAGCCTACATCATCAAGGCCCGGACAACCCTGCTTCGGGACACAGGCTCGTCGCTGTCGCCCTTTAACGCCTTCATGTTCCTGCAGGGGCTGGAGACCCTTTCGCTTAGGGTTGAGCGACACGTTTCCAACGCCCTAAAGGTGGTGGAATTCCTGAAATCGCATCCACAGGTGAAAAAGGTGAACCACCCATCTCTGCCAGAACATCCCGACCATAAGCTATACAACCGTTATTTCCCAAACGGCGCAGGTTCGATTTTCACCTTTGACATTGCAGGCGACATGGAAAAGGCTAAACGCTTTACCGAAAAGCTTGAACTGTTTTCGCTTTTGGCAAATGTCGCCGATGTTAAGTCCCTGGTGATTCACCCGGCCTCGACAACCCACTCTCAGATGAACGAGTCGGAATTAAAGGGCGCTGGAATCGGCCGTGGAACCGTCCGCCTTTCCATTGGAACAGAGCACATCGACGATATAATCAACGATCTTGTGCAGGGTTTCGAGGCTGTAAAATAGGATTCCAGAACCAAAGACTGTTTGAAAAGCCAATTGACTGGCCGATATTGCCATGATATTGCCTCGGGATTCGCGTAACCTGACCATGATTTCTGTTTTTCATGTACAGTGGGCAAGAAAGGTCCGATATAATAAGCATAGGGGGTCATCATGAAAATGAAAAAAATATATGGTTTGCTTCTCGTCCTGGCATTTGCTTTTTCCACCGTTTCCATCTTTACGGCATGTGCATCACCTCCTCCGCCACCAGTGGAAGAACCGCCTCCTCCGCCACCGCCACCGCCTCCACCACCGCCTCCTCCACCACCGCCGCCACCGCCGGAGCCAGAGCCTATCTTGCCACCTGAAATGACGGTAAATATCCGGCCACAGCCTTTCAGTCCGGATGGAGACGGCGTTGACGACGAGCTGATGATAGAAATCACCGTCAGAAGCCAGGCTCCAATCTCCAACTGGAGCATCCTAATCCGCGAACCAGTGTACCCGCACCATCTTTTCTACGAACGCAGTGGCGGAGGGGCAGTCCCAAGCGTGATTGTCTGGGACGGGATTGGCACCTATGGCGAGCTGGTACAGTCCGCCATGGATTACCCTATCACGATAAGGATCACCAGCGTCCACGGTGACACCGCCGTTTTTGAGGGTGACATACAGGTTGACGTGCTGGTCCGCAGAGAGGAAGGGGGCATTCTAAGGGTAATAGTCCCTTCGATTATCTTTGGCCCCAACATTGGGGACTTTACCGGGATATCTACCGAGATAATGGAAAATAACGACAGAGTTCTGCGCCGGATAGCGGAAATCCTAAACAGGTTCGGGGATTATTCGATACTGGTTGAAGGCCACGCGAACCCGACAACCCCCCCTGGCACCGCGCTTAGGGCTGAAGAGGAAACGGGATCCCCCCGCATACTTGGCCTACAGCCACTCAGCGAGGAACGGGCAAGAACCGTTCTGGAATACCTTGTCAGCCTGGGCGTGTATCGGGCAAGGCTTTCGTCCGTCGGCATGGGCGGGACCAGGGTCCTTGTCGAGTACGAAAACAGGGACTACTGGTGGCAGAACAGGCGCGTGGAATTCATTTTGATAAGGTAGGTTCGGAAAAATGCGAAATTACGCTGTAACAAAGGTTGCTTTTGCAATCGGCATTGTCGCCATAACATTGCCCCTGCTTGGTTGCGGGGGCGGAGGGCGACAAAATACCGTCACGGTGTCCGGCGTGGGTGTCGTGCGGGCACAGCCGGACACGATCCATATGACCATCTCGCTGCGACATACCGCCGATACGACCCGCGAGGCCCAGCAGGAAGTGGCCAGTATGATCAGACAAGCACTGGAGATACTTCATGGGGCTGGCGTGGAAGAAAGGAACATCGGAACGGCATTCCTGCGGTTCTCCCCCGAGTACGAGTGGGGGCCAATGGGACGCAATTTTCTGGGGCAAAGGGCGGAACAGATAATCACCTTCTCCATTGGCGACATAGGTGCCGATGGAGAAAGGGCCTCGGCCATTATCGACCGGCTTATTGAGATAAACGGCATAGAGCTGCAAGGTATGCATTTTAGCGTCGAGGATCCGGCCAGCCTGCACCAACAGGCCAGGAAATTGGCGTTCCAGGACGCTAAGGACAAGGCGCGACAATTCGCCAGGCTTTCCAGGCAGAGGATCGTCAGAACCCTGCACGTTTTCGAGGAAGGGGTCGTGCCAGCCCAACCGTTTCCCGCCCGGGGCTGGGGGCAACGAACGGTGCTGGCTATGGATGCCGTCGCAGAAGCCGCTGGTTCCACGATACTGCCCGCTGGCGAAATGGAAATATCCGCAAGGATCTCGGTTGAGTTCCTGACGCGATAACCCAAGTCCAAAGGCTTTGGGTTCGGTTTCGGGCCCAAAGCACAAAAAAACTGGAAAATTCGGCGGTTTACGTGTATTATATATATGGGGCTTTTTCAAAACTTGGTTTTAGAGCTCCAGCTTACAAGCATAAACCAAGGGGTTCAGGTGACAAAACACGACTTTCCCAGAATTCATTTCTACGATCAGGACTTTGTGGACATATACGATAAAACCTGGGCTTGGCTTCACGATTGCTGGAATAATGGAACCGAAAAGAGCGGAAATGGAATAGACGGTCATTTTTTTTCCTACCCTGGATCCAAGACTGTGTACCAGGCTGACGCGATATATTCCTCCTTTTTTCTGGTGTACTCCAACCGCATTTACCAGGCCACGCCAAGTCTGGATCTGTTTTACGATCGCCAGGAAGCAAGCGGAGCGATACGCTGCGCCTACGACATTGAAACCGGTTTGCCCGTAAAAGACAGCGACAATACCGAAGCGCTGGGAATCCCCCTTTTCGCCTGGGCGGAGTTCAACATCTACCACAAGTCGGCGAACAAGAAACGGCTGAAGGATGTCCTTGGGATTCTGCACAGGTACACCGAATGGATAGACGCGACCTTCAAACAGCCCAATGGCCTGTACCAGGTTCCCCTGGGAGTTACCGGCATGACTAATTCCCCGCGGGGGGATGCCTACTACCCAATGGACTTCAATACCATGATGGCCATAAGCGCCCTGTACATGTCGGCGATGGCGGATATCCTTAACGACAAGGATTCCAGCTTTCTTTACAAAAGACAGTATTTCGCCCTTAAAACAAGAATAAACGCCATGATGTGGGATCCCAACGATGGTTTCTACTACGATCTTGACGTAAACGAAAACAGGGTGCCGATTAAGACTATCGCCTGTTACTGGGCCTTACTTGCCGAAATCGCCAACGATGAAAAGGCGGAACAGATAATCTCCAAGCTTTCCGACCCGAAATTTTTCGGCGCACCCCACCCCTTCCCCACGCTTGCCCTTTCCGAAGAGAGCTTCGACGAGAACGGGCAGGGCTACCGTGGCTCGGTGTATCCGCATCTTACGTTCATGGTCATCAAGGGGCTGGAGCGGTACCAGTGCTGGGATCTCGCCCGCGACTGCGCCATCCGCCACCTGTACTTCATGCTGGACTCCATGAGCCCTGACGGAACCCCCCACAAGGGAACCCTGTGGGAAGCGTACATGCCAACCAAGGAAGGCCCAGCAAAATGGGAAGGCAGGGAAGATTTCCCCAGGAGCCAGTACCTGTCATACGACGCCCTTTCTACAATATGCCTCACAATCGAGAACATCGTGGGCCTTAGCATCTCCCTGCCTCGCAAGACGGTGGACTGGATTATTCCCAATCTGGAGATCATGGGGGTGGAAAACCTTTCGCTAAAGAAAAACATGATAACGATTCTTTCCAACAAGAGCGGGCGGGGCTGGGAGATACAAATGGAAAGCGAAAAATTGTATTATTTTACCATCAACATTCTGGGGAAAAAGAAAAAGACCCTGCCCATTCCCTCCGGGAAGTGTTCCATGCTAATAGACAAGCTGTAGGCGGGGCGCTAAGGAATGGAAAACCGCCTTGTCTCCGTTCTGGAAATGGGTTCCACGGGAATCCGCATGATTGTCGCGCAGTTGCAGGAAGGCGGGCAGTGGAAAATGATGGACAGCGCCGGCAGGCCGGTGGCCCTTGGTCGCGAGGTGTTCAACTCCGGCGAACTTTCCCGCGAGTCCCTCCTGGAATGTATTTCGGTGCTGCAGAATTTCCGCGAACTTCTGTCCGGCTGGGGAATAGCCCCGGCCGACGCCCATGGCATTGCGACCAGCGCCCTGCGGGTGGCCCGCAACCGCGACATATTCATCGACAGGATACGGCAGGAAACCGGGTTCAACCTTTCCGTAGTGGACGGGCTGGAGGAAAACCGCCTTATGTACCTGGGGGTCCGCTTCGCGCTGAAACAGGACCTGCCCCTGTTCTGGCGTACCAACTCGATGATCCTGGAAATGGGTGGCGGTTCGACCGAGGTCATGCTTCTGCGACAGGGCCAGATGGCGGCGGCGCACAGCATAAAACTGGGGACTATTCTAATCGATCGCAGGATGCGATTAAGGGCTGGGCCGGGGCTTTTCAACGAGCGTTACCTGCGGGACGCGGTCAGAAACACCATGGGGCTTTTGAACACGGAAATGGATATAGCCAACGTCCGCACGCTGGTTATGGCGGGTGCCGACGCCAGGCTGGCAGCGGCGCAGGTGGGCAGCGAGCTTAACGAGCACTGCTATTTTATAAGCAGGGAAGACTTTATCGCTTTTGCCGACAGGATACGCAATTTCACGATAGACGACTGCATAAGAAAGCTGGGCATATCCTATTCCGATGCCGAGGGCTTTATCCCGGGGGTTCTCGTGCTAAAGCATTTTCTGGAGCAGACCGAAGCCGCCCAGGTGGTGGTTCCCCTGGTATCCATCCGGGAAGGCTATCTTATCGACATGGCCCTGGGGGTAGACCCGAACCTTCAGGAGGAATTCCATTCGCAGATTATCGCGTCGGCGGTAAGCCTGGGCAAGAAATACAGTTACGACGAGGCGCACTCGCAGCATGTGGCAAGCTTGTGCATGACGCTTTTCGACGCGCTGGCAAAGGAACACGGCATGAACCGCCGCCAGCGCATGATGCTGGAGGCTGCTGCGATTCTGCACGATATTGGAACGATTATCCGCACATCCGGGCACCACAGGCACGGTCAGTACATCGTCTCCAATTCCGAAATCTTCGGCCTGTCCCGCGACGAGCTTGATATCATCGCCAACGTGGTCCGTTACCACCGGGGCGATCCCCCGTCCGAGGCCGACATAGAGTACGTCAGCCTCCAGCGCGAGGAACGGATCCTGGTGCTGAAAATGGCTTCGATACTGCGGGTGGCGGACGCGCTGGACCGGGGACATTCCCAGAAAATCAAAAACCTAACAGTGGAAAGACGGACGGCGACCATAGCCCTGCACGCCGGAGGGGTCTACGATCTTTCGTTGGAACTTATAAGTATCGAGGAAAAGTCCGACCTTTTTCAGGACGTGTTCGGGTACAAGGTTACCTTAAGCTAGGCCGAGGCGCTGGCGCCTTGCACTTTCTTTGAATTACTCGGATTTATCACCTGCCATTTACATCTGAAGACGTCATATTCATAAGCGAAATCAGGCAAAAAGGGTGTAAAATCATAACGTTATGGAAAATTACGGCGTTCCATCGACAAAGCCCTCCGCCACCGAATCCCATATACAAAAAATGCTCGATTCCTGCGAACAGTGCCATGTCATGATGGACCTTGCACCCATCGGCTGTTTCTTTTTCGACAGCAATTTTAAATTGATAGACTGCAACCAGCACGCCCTAACCATATTCGAGATGGATTCGAAAGACGAAATGAAATGTTCAAAACTGGCGGCGAACTCGCCCCTGCGCCAGCCAAACGGCGAGCTTTCGACGGAGTATGCCTCAAGACATTTTTTAAAGGCGGTGCGACATGGCATGGAGAAATGCCCGTGGACCGCCAAGGCAAAATCCAGCAGGGAGTTTACCTGCGAAGTAACCGGAGTGCGGATAGAATATCGCGATAGCTTCGCCATTCTGATATACCTGCGGGAAACGGACAATGATTTCGAGCTTGCCTGGCAAATGAAGGCGGAACACAGCCTAAGGCAAAGGCTCCAGGCCATGCTGGATTCATCGCCTCTGCTATGCGCCATCTTTGACGAGGACGGCAACGTGCTTGAGGCCAACCAAGGGGCGGCGGACCTGTTCGGATTTGCTAGCAAGCAGGAGTACATAGACAATTTTTTCAGGCTTTCGCCGGAATTCCAGCCCGACGGCACGAATTCCAAGGATATAGTCCTCACCAATATCAAGAAGGTCATGCGGGAGGGCAAAAAGCTTATCTATCCATTCTGGATGCACCAAACCCTGGAAGGGGAAGATCGCCCCACGGAAGTTTACCTTGTACCCGTCAAGTTGGAAGAAAAAAAACTTATCATCGCCTATGCAAGGGATTTGCGCGAACATTTCAAGCTAAAGGAAATTCAGGATCTTGCATGGCAAAGGCTCCAGGCCATGCTGGACTCCTCGCCCATGCTATGCGCCATCTTTGACAAGGACGGCAATATACTGGAAACCAACCAGGGGGTTATGAGCCTGTTCAGGCTGGCGGACAGACAAACATATATCGACAGGTTTTACGAGCTTTCCCCGGAGTATCAGCCCGACGGCTCGGTTTCGCGGGAGGAAATATCCAGGAATATGAAAAAGGCCTTCGACAAGGGCCGGGCGCATTTTGAATGGCTGCACCAAACCCTGGACGGAATCCCCATCCCCTGCGAGGTAAATCTTGAGCGCGTCCATCTTGGGGAAAATGACGTCGTGATTGCCTACGTGCGAGACCTGAGCGAACAGAAGGAAATGCTGGCCCAACTGGAAGGCGCCTTCGAAAGGGAACAGGTGGCCAACCGCGCAAAAAGCCGTTTCCTATCCAACATGAGCCACGAGATAAGAACCCCGATGAACGCCATAACCGGGATGATAACCATAGCAAAAAATTCCGGGGATATCGCGCGGAAGGACTATTGCCTTAGCAAAATCGAAGGGGCGGCGAGTTATCTTTTGGGCATCATCAACCAAATTCTGGATATGTCCAAAATCGAAGCGGATAAATTTGAACTGCATTCCCATCCCTTCGAAATCGAAAAGATGGCACGGGACATTACCGGCGTACTTAGCCTCCAAATCGAGGAAAAGAACTTAAACCTTGTGGTCGACATTGACAAAACAATCCCAAGGTTTATTGTCAGCGACGAGCTGCGACTGGCCCAGGTCCTGACCAATCTCCTGGCCAACGCCGTCAAGTTCACGCCGGAGGGCGGGGATATAAGCCTAAGCATACGCCGCCTACCGGATGGCGACAATTTTCTTCGACTGGAAGTCGCCGACACAGGCATCGGTATACCGCTGGAGCACCAGTCCCGTTTGTTCGGCGCTTTTGAACAGGCCGAATTCGATACCTCGCACAAATTCGGGGGCACGGGCCTGGGGCTCGCCATATCCAAGCGAATCGTGGAGCTGATGGGTGGAGCGATCCGGGCCGAATCCGAACCTGGCAAAGGTTCCAGGTTTATATTTACGCTACCCTTTGAAACGGAGGACGCGATCCGTGGCGCCACCAGTCCAGACTCGCAACCCCGAGATTTGACGCCCAACTGTTTTATGGGCCATACCGTTCTATTGGCGGAGGACGTGGACATCAACCGCGAGATAGTCGTTACTTTGCTGGAACCAACGGGGCTTACGGTCGAGTGCGCGGAGGACGGAGAGCAAGCATTGCGGATGTTCAGGGACAGGCCAGATCGCTACGATATGATTTTCATGGATCTGCAGATGCCCAACCTGGACGGCATAAACGCGACCCGCCGCATACGCGAGCTTGGCATACCAAAGGCAAAGGTTATCCCCATAGTGGCGATGACCGCCAACGCCTTCCAGGAGGACATTGAGAACTGCCTATCCAACGGCATGAACGATCACCTGGGGAAACCTTTGGATTTTACGCTGGTACTGGACAAGCTTCGGCGATATTTGCCGAATTCCTAACAGCCTGCGAAGTTGGCAACGCGCCCACTTGACAACAAGGCATTGCGGGAAAATAATAAACAATGTCGCTAAAAAGCCACATTTTCCCTGCCTTGCTGGCAGCGTTTTCCTTTTGTGCCACCGCCCTCCATGCTGCACCGCTCCAGTACGGCTTTTACCGCGCCCCTTCCGCATCGGCTTCCCCCTCGGAAAAAGCTGGCGCGTTCACCGAAGCCCGTCAGCGCCTCCTTGTCGTCGCCAGAAGCTACGAAGGTACCCCTTACCGTCTTGGCGGCACGACAAGGCGGGGCATGGACTGCTCGGGCTTTGTGTACCGAAGCTTCCGTAGTGCGTTGGGGGTAGCGGTGCCCCGCACCAGCGAAAGCATGTTCCTGTGGACCGAAAGAATCCTGCTTGAGGAAATACAGCCGGGAGACCTAGTGTTCTTTAGGACCACGGGTACCGCAAGAATCACGCACGTAGGCATTTATACCGGGGATGGGCTTTTTATCCATTCCGCATCACAGGGGCGATCCACGGGGGTAATTTTCTCCAGCCTTAGGGAACCGTACTGGACCAGCACATATGCCGGCGCGGGAAGGGCATTGCCAAGAGTTGACATGTTGGAGCTAAACGTCGAAGTGGCCACCGAAACGGAACGTACGAGACGCTTCTTCTTTAGGGGCAGGAGGTAGACGGCACATGAAAAGCGTTTTTTTCTATCGATTTGACAAGTTCGACCTGTTCGACAACATGACCATTGGCATAGCGGAAGAGGACAATGCGATTACGGAACTGTTTTTCGAACACCATATCCCAGCCAGTTTCGCAAAGGCCGAGTCCCAACAGATCGAAACCCCTTTGATAAAGGAAACGGCGCGCCAGGTAGAAAAATACATTGCGGGCAAATTGAAAGACTTTTCCGTCCCCCTTGCCCTACACGGAACCGACTTTCAAGTAGCCGCATGGCAGGCACTGCAAACCATACCCTATGGCGAAACCCGTTCTTACAAGGACATGGCCGAGCAAATAGGCAGGCCAAAGGCGGTAAGGGCGGTGGGCATGGCAAACAACCGCAACCCCATTTCGATAATAGTTCCCTGCCACCGCGTAATAGGCCACAACGGAACCCTGGTAGGCTACGGTGGCGGTCTTCCCATCAAGCGGTACCTGCTGGACCTTGAAAGTTAGATTTACCCCCGCTGGGCGGCAAGCAGGAATAACGAGCAAATAAAGGCAAGCGCCAAAATTAGGGAAAACAGGACAAGGGCCAAGGGAAAGCCAAGGGCCAGGGTCAACGAAATGCCTATTACATTAAGCCCGGAGCGAATCACGTACGCAACACCGTTAAATACCATGGGCAAAACGAAAAGCAACGGTATAAACAGGTAACGGGGAAAACGCCTTGTGCGAAAATTCCAAGCAACGGCAATAGCGGCAATGGCCATCGGCAGGAAAAACAAGCCGGAGCCAAGGCGGTTTAGAATTTCCGCCTGGAAAACCTGCGGAATGTAACCGGTTTCCACCGACACACTGGACGCCACAAAAAGCTCGGCCATATGCATACTGGAAATATCCTGTCGCATCTGGGAAAGCATCAGGAAGGTTTCGAAACTTACGTTCAGCAAAAACTGCGCGCTAGGGGAGAAAATGATCCCGTCCGCAATATACTCGATAGTGGGTTCCCAACGGCCATCGGGATCGTCGCGATCCAGGGCTCGCAGCATGACAAGAACCCCGTCACTACCCGCCGTGAACGGCATGAATTTGGCATAAGGCGCGTGCAGATGAAGCATTAACCTGGACTGGTGGTCGAAGAGCATATACTCAAGACCAATCCCGTAGGCCACTTCCGATGTGTAGGAAAAACTGGCAAGGCGCAGTACCGCGCGACCCGGCCACATACCCCGCTCCACGGGCAAGGAAAAAATTCCCCCAGTAAGCGTATCGCCAATCGTTACGTTAATCTCATCGACAAAGAAAGCAACCCCGGCAATTTCCCGCTCGCTAAGGGCAAGGAAATTCCTGACATCGGGATCGTTCGGGACCAGATCGGCAAGTTCCCGGAAAATGTAAAACGCCCGTATCCATTCGACTGGATTCACCTCACCTGACTGCATCGCCCTGTAGCCTTCCAGCTTAAGCTCGAACAACTCGTGCCTACGGGTCTCGGCCAGGGTTGGCCGCTGGCCTTCGATTAGGTTCCATGTACGCGCAGCCAAATGGGCCGCCGCAACGGCCTCCGGACTGCCTTGCGGGGCCAGGCGACGGCCCAGGGTTGCAAGCCAATGGGCATCGAACAGGCGCCCCTCGTCATAAGCCACCTGGCTCAAGGCCATAGCCTCGACGGTATTCACCGGATCCCAATGCCCCTGCAAATCCGAACGCGTGACGGGTGGCCTTCCCATTGCCGGCCTTTCCGCCCTAGCGAAACGCGCATATTCCAGGTTAACTTCCACCTCGTACCTTAAATAGCCAAGAGCCGGATTATTGCGCCATATACTGTCGGAAATGCCTATGAACTGCGAGGCCGCAACCCATTCCCCAGCCTCGCCGTGGGCCAAAGCCCGATCCCTGGCCATCTGAAACGTATCCCCGTAGAAACGCATGTTCCTTTCGTTGTTCTGGGCCAGCGGAAGGATCATAAAAAACAGAAGGGCGTACAGAACCGATGCAGATATCGCCGTAATAACCGGAACCCTGAAACAACGCTTGAAAAGGTCGGCGGAAAACCTGGCACCGGAACGACGGCCCTCGTCCTGGAACTTGTTCATGCCAAAGGGAAGTATCAGCGCGGAAAGGGCCAGGGCGGGGAACAGGGCGATTATGTCCATGAGTACCATGGCCCGCGACCAGCTTCCGGAAAAAATAGGCAACGGCGGTGCCTCACCAGGAAATATCATCCGAAATCCCACAATGCCAAGGCAGCCGATAAGGACATACGCGGAAAAAATAAACGCCGGGGAATCGAGTGTTTTCCTACTAAACAATGGCATTGCGGCCCTGCCTTCGTGCGAGATGGGTCAAAAGCGAATACAGATGGGCAATTAGCCCCGCAACCAGAAAGATAACTGGAGCCGTCAACGAAACGGGAAGGCGACCTTGCAGGAACGTGGCAAAGACCTCCTGCACCTCGCGCGAGTTTAAAAGGACTTCCAGCGCAAGCACCCCCCTAAAGGCAAGAACGCCTAGGAAAAAGTTTGCCAGGGGCCATACGCCAAATCTAAGGACAAACATAAGCGAGCTTAACAGAAAGACCAGGGAGCCTGCGTACAGCAAGAACGAAGGCAGCCCCTCCATGAAGCGACTCTGCAAAGTCTCGGCGCTTAGCCGAATATCTATGGCGAGCCTCTGTAGAAACCATGGGGTATCTCTGTTAAAAGGCGCCGACGGCAGGCTTTGAGCCATTCCGGCAAATTCCTCCTGAAAAACCATGGGGTTGTTCGGAACCGCCACAACCCGCGCCCTGGACGGCTCGTCAGGCCCCTTTAGCAGGACAACAGCGGTACCATATGGCCGTACCGGATTGGCAAGGATCAGTCCAGGCCCTCCCATTGTCCGCGCCTGACCTTCGGACACACCCCCGGAGGACACATTCGACCAGTTTTCCAGCCCATGGCCAATGCCTATGGCAAAACCCAGGGTAAGCAAAATTACGCAAAGAATGGACGCAGGGGCAAAAACTCGTGCAAGAACCGCGTACGTCAAGCCTAGAAGAATTCCCCCGTATATGGCAAGCGACAAGGCCCAGCGGGCAGCGGTAATGAAATCGGCCTGCCAGGATAGCGCCCTTACCCATTCAAGGCGAAGCACAAGAAAGCGCATTCCAGCCATTACTAGGAACAGAATAACAAAACTTGCTGTAAAAAAAAGCATTAGTCTAGCCAATTTATCCACATATTAAGACTAACACGGGAAAGGCGCGAACGCAAGAAGCTACGGCAGCAAGCCGTGTCAAGTACCTTGCAATCCGAAATTTTGGGTTGCTATCCACAAGTTATCAACAGGCAAAACGAAGAAAAAAGGGCAGTTATCCCCAGCAACCTGAGCCATCCCAAAAGACTAAACAGGAAAATACTTGCCTTGAAGCGCGTAAGTCATTGTACAGTAAGGAATTAGCTAAACGTGCCATTTGGACTTTTTTCACACAGCAAACTTAAGTGCGGGAAAACCTGTACGGGGAAAAAACCAGGAGCGGATTCCCAACATTATGCACAAGTTTTCCACAGGCATGTTAAGAACAAAAATACGGCCCACATGGTTCGGAACCGTTACCGTCAACCCAGGGAGATAGTCCCAGATTCGCCTATGGCCAGGATCGACTTGCATTCCGAGCACCGGAAACGGCCAGTCTTGACCGCTTTTAGTTTTTTGGAGCAGACCGGACATGGGAATACCTTGGGAAATATGGAACCTTCCTCCTCGGTTCCGTCGCTGCTAAAGAATTCGATGGCCTCCTCGAAACTCTTCTTGACGTTGAAAAACTGGGAGAATCCAAGCAATTGGAACACTTCATATACTTTGGGCTGGATGTTGAACAGGACGACATCCCCCTCGGGTTTTACCGTTTTAAGAAACGTGATAAAAGACCCTATCCCGGTCGAAGAAACATAGTTTAGGCCGTCGCAGTTAAAAATCAGCTTGATAAACCCGCCGTCTATGGCCAAATGAACCCGTCGTTGAAAGTAAACGGAATTGTAGGTGTCTATGTATCCGTCCAGAGCCAGCACTAGGCAGCCATTGACCTCCGGCACGTCCTTAAGTTCAATTTTGAGGCTTTCATCTTTCTCATCGTCAAACCCTGAAACAATATCATTATTCTGCATGACAGTACCTCACTTCCTGTAATTATACCCCAATATACACTTTTTCGAAAGCTCCTGCAACCGCCGTTTTCAAACAGTTTTGGGGGCGGCGGTTGTGGTAGAATGCCGTATGCGCATGTCGGATATCGTGGTTGTTTTGTGCCGGCCGAGCGAACCGGGTAACGTGGGGGCGGTCTGCAGGGTTATGAAAAACATGGGGCTTTCCAGGCTGTATCTGGTGGCCCCGGAAACACTGGACAGGGCCACGCTTCTTACAAGGGCCATCCACGCGGACGACGTGTGGCGCAATGCCCGCACCTTCGGCACGCTACCGGAGGCGATCGCGGACTGCTCTTTCGCCGTGGGAACCACCTGCCGCAGGGGAAAGAAGCGAAAGGTAAGCATGAGGCCCCGGGAGCTTGCCGCATGGATCGCCGAAAAAACCGCCGGCGGAACGGCGCAGGTATCCGCCCGGGCCCCGGTGGCACTGGTTTTCGGCAACGAACGCGCCGGACTCGACGCGGACGAGCTTAACTGCTGCAACGTGGCATCCCACATTCCCGTTTCCGACGAATTCCCCTCGCTAAACCTTTCCCACGCGGTGCAGGTATACGCCTACGAGTTCTTTCTGGCTTTCGGCGGGGAGGCGGACCTCCCGGTAAAGGGCGAATGGGTTCCCCTCCGGCGCGCGGCGGTGGACAGGCTTACCGGGGACATAACCGACACGCTGGCCGGGCTCGGCTTTTACAAGCACCCCGGCCGCGAGGAACAGACCCGCTTTCTGCGGGACCTGATCTGCCGCGCCGGGCTTACCGAACGAGAGGGCCGCTACCTGAAGGGCATTTTCGACAAGGCCGCAAGGCTGGGAAGCATGAAAGAAGACGGCCCCGACTCATTGCCCCCTGCCCTTTGATTTAGTATTATATACACATGGCCAATTTGTTTGATTACGTCTCGTGGAGGGGTGATCTGGACTTTGACCTGATCCCGTTCAACCCCGTGGACAATATCGTTTTTTCCCAGTTGTCGTATCTGCCCATGGACGGGATCGTCCCGGAGCCCGGCGGGAAGGGCATCGTAAGCGTTTCGGCTCTGGCAAAGCTGCACGCGGCAAAACAGGGCACCGGCCACCCGGCATCCAAAGACATAACGGTCGCCAGAGCCGTCGCCGTCATTAAAGCCATAGGCACGGCCCCCCGTTACGAGGACTGCGGGCTTTTCGGCTACGTCAACCATACCGACACCGGCGAGGAAAAACAGTTTTCCGCTTTCTGCGCGGTAATCGGCAGCAGGCGTTCCCAGAGAAAGCTGCTGGCGGTTTACAGGGGCACGGACACGAGCATTATAGGCTGGAAGGAAGACCTGAACATGTCCCTGGTCAACTCCACCCCGTCGCAAAAAGACGCGGTATCGTATCTTGAGAAAGCAGCCGGGCGTTTTCCGTACCCGATAATCGCGGCCGGGCATTCCAAAGGCGGAAACCTTGCGATTTACGCGGCGGCGTTCTGCGACAGGGCCGTGCAGCAGCGAATTACCGCCGTCTACAGCAACGACGCCCCAGGGTTTCACCAGGAAACGATACAGCGCAGGGGCTACAGGGATATCCGCGGGCGGATACAGGCCTTTGTCCCGCAGTCGTCATTCGTGG
>Ga0209755_10001710_pt1 | contig 32979 bp, 29 predicted proteins | sample TergutCo191P1_FD_187301 | JGI IMG/M metagenome (GOLD analysis project Ga0209755, IMG submission 187301) | Cornitermes sp. P1 segment gut microbial communities from Petit-Saut dam, French Guiana - Co191P1 (SPAdes) (version 2) | ecosystem: Host-associated > Arthropoda: Insects > Digestive system... | reverse complement strand
ACCTAAAATGAGCGCATAGCAAAGGCTATTGCGTTTAAACAGAATGTAAATTCAATAGCCTTTGCTCGTTCCTAACGAAACTAATTAGGAGGGGCAATATGCGCTATATAAACGCACAGGACATTTTCCCAAAAGATGTTCTTGCGATGATACAAGAATTTACGGATGGCGCATATATATACATTCCCAGAAAAAATAGTAAGCGAAAAAATTGGGGAGATAACACCCGTTCCAAAATTGAAACCAAGGAACGAAACGATAAGATATATGCCCAATACAAATCCGGCTATAGTATCAGTCAGCTTTCTGCTGAATACTATTTATCAGACAAGAGTATACAAAGAATAATAACATTAGGAAAAAAACAAGAGCAAAAAGAATAATAAACGTAGCTTTGGGTGATAAATGGCTACGTTTTTTATTGCCTCAATCTCTTTTCTTAATCGTCTTTTAGGTGGTGATATGCCTAAGCCGTCATTATGATTTATTTAGGTGATAAACATGACGGATAAACATAACGAGGCGACTTGGAATATCGTACCAACTGCCACCCCTTTAATAATCAGGCATTGCAGTAAATGTAACAGAAAAATGGAATTTTACTGTAGCGAAAAATTCCGAATGAACGGCAACCATACACGCATTGATATATGGTTGATTTATAAATGCATAAAATGTGATACAACATTGAAATTAACTATATATAAAGGTATTAAACCGCATGATATATCTAACACACTATTTGAGCAATTTACGCATAATGATACAAAACTAGCATGGAAATACGCTTTTGACCGCAGTTTTTTAAAACAAAATGCGTGTATAGCGAAGTATACAGATATAAAATACCATGTTGAAGGATTTGAGCCAAATAGTTTAAATAATCCGCTACTAGTACATTTAAGAAGCGCATATATATTCGACTTAAAGCTTAGCGCCTTTTTGGCTGGTGTTCTTGGAATTTCCGTTGGTAAATTAAGAGGCTTGGTCGGTGATGGCATGATGACAGTATCCCCTGTATGCGATATTATGAAATATAGAATTAGGGCAGATATAGATATTTTTATTACCTAATCAACTATCTGCAATTCCTGTTTTAACGCCCGTTGCAGAGTTTGCGAAAAATTAATACTTGCGGCTTCTGCTTTAGCATTTAGCCATGAGGGTAAAGTTAATGTTTTCTTTATTACTCTATTTTCTTTATACCTACGATATTCGTTCGTGTCAGCAACAATCAGTGTTACTATATCATTTGGTAAAGTTTGTATTGTTTTTGAATCGCTTGGCGTTGGGATTGCACTTTTTTCCTCTTCAATGTCGTATAGCGCCGAGCTAAGGAAATCTTCTGCCATTTCCATGGCATCAACCATATCATCACCTTGCGTTGCCCCTCTGCGAATATCTGGGAAGATTACGCAAAACCCTCCATCTTCTTCAGGTCTAAAAATTGCGGGGTATATATACTTCATGTTAAGCCTCCGTCCTTATTTAAGTCCCAAATCCTTCAATATTTGTTCTCTTGTGCCGGTTCGTATTTCTTGCGACTGATGTCTTGGTAATCTTGCCGTCTGGCCTGTTTTGGGGTTAATATATTTGTCATGCTTCCTTCCGTGTTCTTCAAATTCTATTCCTTGCTTTTTGATTTGGCGAACAAATTCAGACACTTTCATGTTACCCCTCCACTCACTTCCCTAAAACATTTTAACACGTATTAAACACGTGCGTCAAGGAGCCATCACCGACACCAGCGTCCCCACAGTCAATAGCCCAAGCCCAACAACACTCTGCCTACTAAACCGCTCACCCAAAAACAACCTGGCAAAACCCATAGTCAAAACTATACTCAACTTATCAATGGGCACAACTCTACTGGCTTCCCCTATCTGTAAGGCATGATAAAAAAACAACCAACTAACCCCCGTCGCCACGCCAGACAACACAAGAAACACCCAGCTTTTGCGGTCTACCTCTAATATCTTTTTTTGGCCGCCGACCATAAAAACCATAAGCCAGCTTAAAGGCAACACCACCATTGTTCTTATAGCCGTCCATAAATTTGCATCTATATCCACAAGCCCTACCCTGCCAAATATCGCTGTAAGGCTCGCAAATACCGCCGCTAAAACCGCATAAAACAACCAGCCTCTGCCAGAACTCTCTTCACTATTTTTCTTTAACTCCAACATCAGCCAGGTTCCTATTCCCATAAGAAACATGCCCAAAACCGTAAACCAGCCAACAGATTCACGTAAAAATATAAAAGCCATAATCATGGTAAGAATAGTGCTACTTTTATCTATCGGCACAACTTTATTCACATTTCCGAGCTGTAGGGCACGAAAAAAGCATAGCCAGGAAGCGCCCGTCGCAAGGCCAGACAAAACAAGAAACATCCAGGTTTTGCCCTGTATGTATGCAATACCGCCGCCCGCGCCAAAAACAAGCACCATCAGCCAAGCAAAAGCCAACACCACCATAGTGCGTATAGCCGTGGCTAAATGAGAATCTACATCCTTGATGCCGATTTTTGCAAGTATTGTCGTCAAGGCCGCAAATACTGCCGCCAAAGCGGCATATAGCAATTCCATATTCTATGCCCTTTCGTTTTTCAAAAATAAAATCAAAATAAGCGCCGCAATCAGCGACATCCCCGCGCCAAAGGCGAATGGCGCAGAAGCATCAAATGTATCCCACAAAAGCCCCGCTAAAATATTAGCCGGTAGCAGACTTAAGCCCGCAACTGTAGATTTTAACCCAAGCAGTGTGCCTCTTAGCTCAGGCTTTGCAATTTCAGAAACAAAAGCACGCTCTGCCCCAGAGATCATGGCTGTATGGGCGCCAAATATAATAAACAGCGCTATCACAAAAGCTTGATTTACAACAACCGCAAAGCCCAAATACACAGCCGAAAATACCAAATAGCCCGATACTAACAATACTTTTCTGCCAATTTTATCGCTTAGCTTACCAAGCGGCAAAGCCAGCACCGAAGTTGACACAGTAAAGGCAAAAAACAAAAGAATAACAGAAGCATCGTCAAAGCCGAGAGCTTGCGCTCTTAGAAGCAAAAAAACATTTGACGAGTTTCCAAGCGTAAATAGTAGCACTACAAGTAAATATAGCTTTAGCCCTTTATCTAATTTTTTAAGGCTTGCAAAGAAGGGTGTTTGTTGTTTCGATTGCTTTTTTAAATTTTGTCCGCCTTCCTTTATAAAAAAGAACATACAAAGCCCTAATACAGCCGGTATGGCCGAAACCATAAATATACTTCTAAAATCCTGTATACCGCCTATCATCAGAAAATACACTATCAAAATACCAAGTGCAGAGCCGGCTTTATCCAGCATTTTTTGCAGGCCGAAGGATTTGCCTAGCGACTTCTTTCCGGCGCTTTCGGCTATAAGCATATCCCTGGGCGTGGTGCGTATTCCTTTGCCGAAGCGGTCAACTATTTTAGCAAAAAGCACAGCTCCCCAAGAACCCGCTATCACCAATAAAATTTTATAAAGCACCCCTGCGGAATATCCGGCGAAGGCCACTGCCTTCTTCTTTTGGAATCTATCAGAAATGCGCCCGCTAAACAGTTTAAGTAAATTAGCTAAACTATCAACAAGCCCTTCTATAAGGCCAATTAAAGAAGGCGTTACACCAAAAACCGCAGTTAAATACAACGGAACAAGCGGGTACACCATTTTAGTGCTAAAATCCGTAAAAAAACTAACCAAGCCCAAAAATAAAGAGTTTTTGTTTTTAGTATCCATACTAGCAATTCTACCAGAAAAGCATAAGCATTGACAAATTCCACAAAATAGTTATCCTTGTAACATACAAATAATTTAAGGAGTGATCGCAATTAGTACAATGTTTGTACGGCATATATGGAAGCTTATTTTACGTAGCTCACTCCTTGTTGCGGCGCTTTTCTCTTATTTTAACGACTTCCACCTCCCGGCCCTGCGCTGGATTGTTTGGGCTACGCTCGTCTTTGACATGCTGTACCGGCTTATCCCAAATAAACGCATCGCCCTAGGTGCGCGTAAACACTACGACTGCTCTTACAGCGGCTCGGCTACCGAAATTCAAACTAATAAAAACTTACATAAAGGCGCCGTTCTTAGCGGGCTTTCTTGGTTCCTAATAACCGCCTTAATACTCTTAACGCTTCATCTGCTGGACATGCTTACGCCTTATATGGCTCTTATTATCACGCTTATTTATTCTGTGGTCGATCTTATATTTATTTTGGTCTTTTGCCCGTTTCAAGCGCTTTTCCTGCGCAACCACTGCTGTACGCTGTGCCGTATTTATAACTGGGATTACATTATGATGATAGCGCCGCTTATCACCTTCCCAAGCTTTTTTTCGCTTAGTTTGCTGATTCTTTCCCTGGCCGTACTGATCCGCTGGGAAATTGCCGTTAAGAAAAAACCCCACTACTTCACGCGGGAAACTAACGATAATCTGCGTTGCGAAAATTGCGACGATAAGCTCTGTTATTTGACAAAACATGTTTAAGGCCATATAATTTCCGCATGAACATTCTAATAAGTGGCGGCGGTACACGGGAAGATATAGACCCTGTACGAGGTATAATAAATTATTCGACAGGCCGCCTGGCCGGTCTTATTGCCGAGCGTTTTATTAATGCCGGTAACAGCGTCACATACATCTGCGGTGAAGGGGCAAAACAGCCGAAAGAAAACTCTAAACTCGAAATAATTACAATACGAAACGTAGCGCAATTGCAGAAACAACTCGAGAAAGCCTTACATGAGCGTCCATATGACCGCGTTATACATGCCATGGCTGTTAGTGATTACTCGCCTTACGCCTTCGCCCCCGCAGATAGCCTTGAACTGGGAAATTTAAAACTAAACGAACTCAATAAAAAGGCCAAAACTTCGTCTGACTCTGCTTATCTTGTTTTAATATTAAAGCAACAGCCTAAACTGATAAAAATTATCAAAAAAATACAACCAAATACCATTTTAATGGGCTTTAAGCTACTATGCGGCGCTTCTTTGGCAGAATTAACAGAAGCCGCCAGCAAACAGATGGACGACAGCCTTTCTGATTACGTATTAGCCAATAACTTAGAAGATATTTACGAAGGCACGCACAAGGCCATTCTGATGAGTAAAGACGGAATAATAGGCCGCCCAAACACCAAGGAAGAAATTGCCGATCTAATATACGAGGTACTCGCATGAAAACGATAATTTTAGGGATAACAGGTAGCATAGCGGCCTATAAATCTGCCGATATAGCCAATAACCTGGTAAAGCGCGAGTACGATGTACACGCGGTAATGACAAAGGCCGGCGCGTCCTTTATAACGCCGCTGACCTTACAGGCTCTTACCAAAAATCGCGTTTTTGTGGACGTTTTACAGGAAGATAATCCGGCAGAGATTATCCATATAGCCCTACCGCAGAAAGCGCAAGCCTTTGTAGTGGCACCGGCTACCGCCAATATAATCGCAAAAATAGCAAACGGAATAGCGGACGATATGTTAAGCTCTATGGTACTGGCGCTAACACCGGAAACACCCAAGCTAATAGCCCCAGCCATGAACACCCGTATGTACGAAAACCCCGCAACTCAGGCAAACTTGCAAATTTTAATAAAACGCGGCTGGAAAGTAATAGAGCCAAGAACATCGCGTCTGGCTTGCGGCTATGTAGGCAAAGGCGCCCTGGCAGATCTTGATACTATCCTTAGCGCCGTGGAAGAGGCCATAAAAATATGAGACTAGCAGTAAATATAGGCAACACCAACATCCGAGCCGCGCTTGGTGATAAAGATAATATAATAGCCCAAACCGTCTTTTACGTGGACGAGGGTCAAGTTACTGACCTGATAGAGGCCGGCTTAGGAAACGATATATGGCATAAAATTAAAGAAACTCTAATTGCAACCGTAGTACCAAGCTATACTGAAACAGTAATGACGGCTATTGAAGCCAAAACAAAAAAGCCTGTCAAACGGCTTAATATAAACAAGCTTGGCGACCTAAAAATAGATCAATACCAAAGCGTACTAGGCGAGGATAGAGCCGTATGTTGCGCACGCGCCCTGCAAAAGTATTCGCCGCCCTTTGTGGTAATAGACTACGGCACCGCCGCCACTATTAATGTAGTAAACGGCGAAGGAGAATTCCTGGGCGGGGCAATTTTACCCGGCTTACACACGGGTTTAAAGGCGCTTACCAGCAAAACCGCCCAGCTTCCTGATATAGAAAAATTTGACACTAACATCCCCGTAATAGGAAAAAACACGCTACAAAATTTACAATCCGGCGCGGCCATAGGCCTTGCTTGCGCCACCGAGGGCTTTCTTAGCAGAATAGAAGAAGAACTCGGCAAAAAAAGCAAAGAAATAAAAGTCATAGTTACCGGGGGCCACGGGCCTGTGATTTTGCCATATTGCCGATTTAGCTACTTCCATGACCCATCTTTATTGCTGGAAGGTTTGCTAAGTTTGGGAGGGGTTTAATAATGACAATACTTATAGTGGACGATGTAGCTATTTTCCGCATCATGCTAAAGGACATTATAACAAAGCATGTAGCCGCCGCGCCCGGCGAATATCATGAAATTAAACTAGAAGAAGCCAGTGACGGCAAAGTAGCAGTTAAAGAGTACAAGCGTCTTAAGCCTGACCTTGTATTTCTTGACGTTTTTATGCCCGGGCAAAACGGCAAAGATACGGTCAAGCAGATAATAGAACACGACCCAAATGCCTGGATCATCATGTGTTCTGGCTCTGCGGAAAAATCTGTTGTACGCGACTGTATCCGCGCCGGCGCCACAGACTATGTACTAAAGCCGCTAGACCCGCGCAGAGTAGCCCTAGCGCTAGAGCGCTTTAGAAGAGGCGACGCAAGCCTTGTCAACCTTGACGAAATTTACGAAGAAGCACCAAAAGCCATCGCCCCGGCCAAAAAAGATAAAAAAGAAGCTTCTGCGCCAGCACCTGGCGCCGCTGACAAGGAAGATATGGGCGATGCCTTCGTAATACGCGGAAAAAGCGATGAAGAAAGTGAAGATGGCGATGTTTAAGAAAATGCAACAGGCGACCATAGCCGCTAAACTACTTATATCTTTTTCTTTGGTAATTGTCATGTACCTTGGCGTTGCTGTATCCTATAATTTCGTTATTTCACGTACAGACTACCTATATCGCTACACCATCAATACAGTGGGTATGAGAAGTGAGTTGCTATTAGAATTCCACCAGGAATTTACAGAGCTAAGACGCCTACTAAAAGCCTCTTATTATAATGAGCATTGGATAGAAGAGGCTGACCTGGCCACCCGGCGCATATTTGAGGCCGACATAAGCAGATCATATGCACGTATGCATTATTTTGCCAATCATTACATAACGCTAGTATACAGCGATACACATAACTTCGGCAACGAAGCATTATACGTGGGCATAAAAGCCCAAGCCATGTACGATATTTTAGAGTTTGTAGACGTCGTTTACAATCTATTTACCACAAACTTTTTTATAGGCGGCAACGACAGTCACTATAAGGGCAATGTTTTAGACTACACGCATCTAGTTGAAGATAGCCTACACTATCTGCGCCAGTTGGACAGCGAGGCACGAGCCGAAATTCTAGCAAACATCGACTCTACAATAACCGTCACCAGAACGATTACCATTATTGTTCTTATAGCCTCAACCATACTATCCGTAGGTATAGCTTATTGGACGATTAGATCATTTACCGGCAGGCTAAAACGAATTGGCGAGACTGTAGAATTTGTCAAAAAGGGTAATTTCAGCGTAGGCCTAGATAAAGCCGACGACGAAATGTCCCAGGTAATCTACGGCATGATGGACGTTTTTAGAGATATAATAGCGGAAATAAACCAAGTATCGGCCGAAAACGATAAAGGTAGCGTCGGCACACTAATGAACGAAGATAAATTTGAAGGCGACTATAAAGAGGCGGCCAAGGCCGTTAATTTGTTAATCAACAACATGACGGAAAACAACGACCGCGTAAAATTTATCTTTAGGTCAATACCGCTAGTACTTACCCTATGGGATGCTAACTGTAATATAATCGACTCTAACCAGGAAGCACTTAGGCTATTTGGCCTTAACGATATAGAAGAATACAGTATGCGCTTTTTTGAGTTAATGCCGGAATTTCAGCCGGACGGCACGCGTTCTAAGGCGGGCTTTTTAGAAATTTTACTAACCGCCAGAGGCCAAGGTCTTGGTAGCGAAAAAACTAAATTTGAATGGCTACACCAAAACCTAGACAAAGAGGCGATCCCAACAGAGGTATCGTTATTTACCGCAGAATACAAAGGCCAGCCGGTTATTATGACCTGCGTTTCAGACCTACGCGCCGTAAAGGAAATGATGGGCGAGCGCGAGCGCATAGCCATGGCAGAGTCTAATTCCCAGGCAAAAAGCCGTTTCCTAGCCAGAATGAGCCACGAGATACGCACGCCTATTTCCGCCGTTTTGGGCATCTCAGAAGTACAATTGCAAAAGCCTGACCTCCCCGCAGAAATTGAGGATGCCTTCAATAAAATACATAACGCCTCTGATGTTCTTGTAGGGGTCTTAAACGATATTTTAGACCTCTCGAAGATAGAAGCGGGCAAAATGACACTATTAAACGAGAAATACGAAATAGCCAGCTTAATTCACGATGTAGTGCAAATGCATATCGTCTATTTGGACAATAAAAAGTTTAGGTTTGAGGTAGAGGTTGACGAAAAGTTGCCAAGCGTTTTGGTGGGTGATGCCTTGCGCATTAAGCAGGTACTTAACAATATTATTTCAAACGCGTTTAAGTATACGGAACACGGTTTAGTCAAGTTTTCTGTAAAATGCGAGGCGCTAAACGAGAGCCACATAAGCCTAATAACCACCGTAAGCGATACTGGTAGCGGAATGACAGAAGCACAGCGCATTACCTTATTAAGCGAAGAGTACACACGCTTTCACGAGGGCAACAATCCATCCGCCGTGGGAACCGGGCTTGGTATGCCTATAGTGCGCAGTCTAATAGAGCTAATGGGCGCCGAAATGCAGGTAGAAAGCAAGGTTTTTGTAGGCACCACCATAATAATAAAAATACCACAAGAAGTTTTTGCCCAAGAAATTATAGGAAGCGACATAGCCAACGAGTTAGAGCATTTCAAGCTTTCCACCAAAAAGCTACGCTTTACGCCGGAGCCTATGCCTTACGGAAAAGTGCTGGTAGTAGACGATTTGCAAGCTAACCTATACGTAGTAGAGGGGCTATTAAAGCTTTACGAGCTTGAGGTAGAAACATGCGACAGAGCAATGGAGGCCATAGGCAAAATCAAAAACGGCAGTAGCTACGACATAATATTTATGGATCATACAATGCCGGAAATGGACGGGACAGAAGCCACAAAAATATTACGTAGCATAGGCTACAACAAACCAATAGTAGCCCTAACCGCAAACGCGCTGGTAGGCCAGGCAGAAGAATTTTTAAGGCAAGGTTTTGACGAATTTATAGCCAAGCCAATAAAGACGGCACTTTTGCACGAGGTACTAATAAAATACATCAAAGACGAAACAGATTCAGATTCCGACTTAGATTTTGAGCCAGAGCCCACCAACCAGGAAGCCTTTGACGAATACTATAGCAATTCCCCTGATATTCAAAAAGCGATACGTGAGGAATTTATAAGTAACCATAAAAGCTTAATGGCCGATATTCTAACCGCCATGCAAGCCAAGGACATGAGCGAGGCTAAGCGCCTGGCACATAACTCTAAAAGCCTGGCACAATTATTACAAGAAAACGGCCTGGCAGAGGCCGCACAGACCGTAGAACTTTGCATATTAAATAATGGTACACCATCAGAAGCTATGTTGCTTGAAATGGCGCGGAGGGTAGAAGAAGTGCTTACTCGTCTTTTGAAGGAGGAGAAGGCGTAAGTTGTGGCGTTTGTATGCCTAGTACGTCGCTTTTACGTACCGGTATGCGTACCCCGCGGTTTGTGCCGAATTCTACCACGAAGCAATCTTGCCCCAGGTCGGCTACACGCCCGAATAAGCCGCCGCTTACTACTACGTTATCGCCTACTTTGATTGAGGATTGCATTTCTTTCATGGCTTTGTCGCGTTTGCGCTGTGGGCGTATTGTTAGGAAGTAGAAGCCTACTATAACTAGCGCCCATATTCCGTACATCCAAAACATATTGAAGCCTGCACCTTCGGCGCCCGCTGGCGGCGGTGGTGAGGTTGCTACTGCTTGTGTAGCGCCCTCGGCTACTGGCGCCGCCGCTTGGCCGGCTCCTTGCCCCGCTCCTAGGATAGGGCTTAAATCTCCGTTAAGTAAAAATAGCATTCTTTGTAGTACTCCCTTCGTTTTTGTGCGTGTTGGAAACAATGCTGGTGGGGTGGACGACAATCCCCCGGAGGCGAGGATAAATTTTTTTCTCCGTCAAATCGCAAGGCGCACGAGCTACGCCCGTGCTGTTGCTCAAACAAGTGATTTGACTGCGAAAAAAGTTTATCCTCGCCTCCTAGCAAGTGAGCGTAGCGAACGATCCCTGTGCATTGTAGCTCCACATCGGGCTTTAGCTCTCCTAAGACTTGGGCTTTTCCGCCCTATTCTTTTTAGCCACCGGGGGAGGAGATGGGACTAATAACTTTTTTCGTAGCTAAATCACTTGTTTGAGCAACAGCGCGGGCGTAGCTCGTGCGTATTGCGAGTTGTGATTTGGCGTAGAAAAAAATTATTAGTCCCAGCTCCGGTCGCCAGGGCTTACCAATCATAAAGCGATTATACCCTATCCCCTGTCCACATGGCAAGCGACCTATCTTTAAACCCCGCAAAATCCCCACTCTCAAGCGCCGCACGCACAGCCGCCATAAGACCATTATAAAAATACAAATTATGCAAAACACAAAGCCGCATAGATAACATCTCCCTAGCCTTAAAAAGATGCCGTATATAAGCACGAGAAAAACTCCGACACACCCCACAATCACACAAAGGATCAAGCGGGCTATCATCCCGTTCATACTGAGCATTATACAAATTTAGCTTCCCCTGGCTTGTATATACATGACCATGCCGCCCGTTCCTAGCAGGCAACACACAATCAAAAAAATCGACCCCGCGCTCTATTCCCTCCAATAAATTTTCCGGCGTACCCACCCCCATTAGATAGGTAGGCTTGTCATGTGGCAAAAAAGGCACAACCTCTTCTAAAATGCGATACATTTCAGCATGGCTTTCTCCCACTGCCAGGCCGCCTATTGCGTAGCCGTCCAAATCTAACTCGGTAATCTCTTTCGCATGTTCTACCCGAATATCCTCGTAAGTACCACCCTGATTAATGCCGAATAAAAGCTGGCCGTTAGCGACACTATCTTTACACCGAATCAGCCAGCGGGTAGTACGGTCGGTAGATTCTTTAATATAACTACGCTCGGCAGGGTATGGCGCACATTCGTCAAAAGCCATAGCGATAGTAGAGCCTATGTTAGCCTGTATAGCCATGCTTTCTTCCGGCCCCATAAATATTTTGCGCCCATCTATATGGGAAGAAAAATATACGCCCTCTTCCTTAATTTTGCGCAACTTGCTAAGGGAAAAGACCTGAAAGCCGCCGGAATCCGTCAGCATAGGCCCTTCCCAAGCCATAAAAGGGCGTAAGCCGCCCTTTTCCTTAAGCAATTCGTCCCCGGGACGCAAATGTAAATGATAGGTGTTGGCAAGCGCTACCTGACAGCCTACGTCACGTAAATCTAAGGCCGATAGCGCCCCTTTTATTGCCCCGGCTGTGGCCACATTCATAAAAACGGGGGTCTGTATGTCGCCGTGTTTGGTTTTTAATACAGCCCGCTTTGCCCGGCCTTCTGTCTTTAATATGTTATACATTAATCTTCTTAAGTATCTCCTCAAATTCTTCTGGGGACGGGTCTTGGCGCTTGTACTGTATCGCCATGTTATCCCCGTCGAAGCGCGGAATCAAATGTAGGTGAAAGTGATTAACCTCTTGCCCGGCTGTTGCGCCGTTGTTTTGCAAAAGATTAAGACCTGTATAACCCAGCACTTCGCGTAAAGCCGCCGCAATCTTCTGAGCCAGTGGGAAAAGTCCCCTACTCTCTTCCTCGTTTAAATCAAAGATATGCGCGGCGTGGCGCTTAGGTAAAATAAGCGTGTGGCCAAGACATTTTGGGAAGCGATCTAGCATTACGTAAAATAGATCGTCCTCATAAATCTTATACGAGGGCATTTCTTTGTCGATAATAGCGCAAAATAAACAATCGTTTTTCATAGCGTCACACCTTAATCTTTAAAGCTTAGCCGACCATCCCTAATGTAATCAAGTATTTTTGCGATAGGGATGCCGGTAGCTTGGGCAATTTGGCTGGCATTACAGCCTGAATGATGAAATATATGCTCCCGTATAACTTTAAATGTATCGTCCCCTATGCCGGAACAATCAGTACAAAAAAGCGCCCCGTCCTGTGATGAAAAAACTTTTTTGCACTTTTTACAATTTTTAAATTCTATGGCAACATCACCTCCATCTCGTCAAGTAAAGCCTCAAACTTAGTCAGAGCCTTCTTGACAGGATCGGGTGTGGACATGTCCACACCAGCTTTATTCAATATGTTCATTGAATAATCACTTGACCCGCTTTTTAGAAATTCCAGGTATTTGCCTGTACCATCAGCCCTTAGAATCTTATCGGCAAAGGCCATAGCCGCAGAATACCCTGTAGCGTATTGATACACGTAAAAAGGTCGATAAAAGTGAGGTATGCGTGCCCATTCGAGATCAAGCTTGTTGTCGATCACTACTGTATCACCATAATACTTTTTGTTCAAGTCCCGATAAACATTATTGAGTGAATCTACAGTAAGTGCCTCGCCTTCCTCTGCCATGCGGTGGCTTATCATTTCAAATTCCGCAAACATAGTCTGACGGAACACGGTAGTACGGTACTGCTCAAGCCAAGTGTTGGTCAGGAAAGCCTTCATGGCGGGGTCAGTGGTGTTATCAAGAAGATATTCCATAAGAAGGGCTTCGTTTACCGTAGAAGCCACCTCTGCCAGAAAGATAGTATAATCCCCGTAGATATAAGGCTGTGTTTGCCAGGAATAATAGCTGTGCATAGCATGACCCAGTTCATGTGTCAATGTAAACATATCGTCCATTTTGTTCTCATAGTTTAGCAAAATAAATGGATTAGAACCGTATGCCCCCCAGGAGTAGGCACCGTTCATTTTGCCGGCGTTTTCGTATACGTCTACCCAGCCGCCTTCCAGGCCGCTTTTTGAAATGGCTACGTAGTCCTTGCCCAGTGGATGCAAGCTTTTTAGCGTTGTTTCTATCGCTTCTTTGTATTCTACGCGGTCGTTGATTTGCTTTACTATTGGGGTGTATAGGTCGTAGACCCGCAGATCGTCCAACTCCAGCGTCTTTTTGCGCAAGACCATGTAGCGGTGTAGCTGGGGAAGGCTTGCGTGTACCGCGTCTATAAGGCCTGTGTATACCGTGGTCGGGATGTTATTAGAAAAAAGCGCCGCCTCCATAGCGGAGGGATATTTTCGCGTTTTTGCAAAAAAAACATCCTTTTTTACACTGGCAGAATATGCGGCTGTTAGGGTGTTTTTTAGATACCAGTAGCTGTCGTAAAAAGTGTTCCAGGCCTCTTTGCGTACCTCGCGATTTTTAGATTCAAGCATGGCGCCGTAACGACCGTGTGTTAGTTCTATTTGGTTTCCGTTTTCGTCCGTTATTGTGCCGAATTTTATGTCGGCGTTATCTAACATACTAAATATATTATCCGGGGCTTGTCCGAGTTCGTGAACCTGCGCTAAAATATCCTCAAGCTCGGCAGAAAGCACATGCGCCTTTTGCCTGAGAAGATTTTCGATAAAGTGGGCAAACTGGCTACCCGCCACTTTAGATTTTACTTTTTCTATATCTAGGGTCAATATTTCGGGCTCGATGAAAGATTCTGCCGCTAAAAGCTCTACATGCAAGCGGGACGCCATGTCTGCAAAGCCCTGGTAAGTGACGTCATTTGCGTCCTCGTGTAGCTTCATGTTGGCAAATACGTATAGTTTTGAGAAGTCCTCGCCTATTTCGGCTTGTTCTGTTAGGCATTCCAGTAGCTTATCTGATAGCTTGCCTTTGTAGCTTGTTAGATTTTCTATGCGTTTTTTGGTTTCCTTCATGCCTGTTTTCCAGGCCTCGTCTGATTCTATTAGATTGTTAATTTTCCATTTATATTCTTCCGGTATATCTGCCCGGTTTTTTTGTTTTAGCTCCATAATTTATAGAACCTCCTTTGTCTTATTATACCGTATTTCCCAAATAAAATAAATCTCTTTAGAATTTAAGCGGCTTATGGTAAAATGCATTACTTTTAGTTATGGGAGGTATTAATAATGCAGATAATACGCTGGGGAATGGTAGGTTGCGGAGATGTAACAGAAGTAAAAAGCGGGCCTTGTTTTTATAAGGCGAGGAATTCTAAGCTATGCGCAGTAACCAACCGCACAAGGGCAAAGGCAGAGGACTATGCCAAAAGGCACGAAGTGGGCAAGGTGTACGATAATATTGACGAAATGCTGGCAGATACTGAAATAGACGCGATATATATAGCTACGCCGCCGGATTCTCACAAGGAATACAGCATTAAATGCGCCCAGGCTAAAAAGCCCTGTTATATAGAAAAGCCGATGGCTCTTTGTTATGCTGATTGTTTGGATATGGTGAACGCTTTTGAGGCAAGCGGCACGAAGGCCTTTACGGCCTATTACCGGCGTAGGCTTCCACGCTTTTTGAAGGTGAAAGAGCTATTGGAAAGCGGCGCTATTGGTGAGCCGCGCTTTGTTCATGTTTCGTATTATCGCCCGGTTATGGAGCGGGAAAATGGTAACGACTGGCATGTGAAGCCGGAAATATCCGGCGGTGGAATTTTTATGGATATAGCGGTGCATCAGTTGGATGCTCTGGATTTTTTGATCGGGAAAATAATTGATGTTAAGGCTTTCTTTGCGAACCAAGCCGCTTATTATGAGCCGGAGGATGTGCTTAACTGTTGCTTTTTGTTTGAGAATGGCGTGCAAGCCAGTGGAGACTGGTGTTTTACCTCTGGCACGAGTAGAGACTGCATACATATAGTAGGTAGTTTGGGTAGTATTACATTTGAATGTTTTGGGTTAAGCCCTATTTTGTTGGAGACAGGCAGCGGTGTTTCGGAGTTTAATATGGATACGCCGGAACATATACAGATGGGCTTGGTTCAGTCTATAGTGGACGAGCTTAATGGCGAGGATGTTTGCCCTAGTACGCTGGTATCGGCGGCTCGTACTGCTTGGGTTTGTGATAGGATATATGGGAAGGTTTAGGCTGGAATTAAGGATATTTTAATCGCATGAAAAAGTATCTGCAAGAAAGAAGTATTTTTCTTCCCGTAGCACGATAAGGACGTAGAGCGGCTTAGCCACGCTTATTTTTAAGTTCTTCTATTTCTTCAAGGGTCAATCCTGTGTCCTCAATAATTTCTTCTAACGGGCGATTTCTTCTAAGCATTTTTTCAGCAATAGCTAATGCCCTTTGATTACTTCCTTCATCAAAAACCCATTGACGCTCGCCTTCTTCTTGCATCATAGTCTTAACCCACTGCACGTAGTCTTGGCGTATTTGAGCATCAGCAGAAACAAATTCGTACCTGTCGCTAAGTTGCTGGAAGCCTGCGTCTGTATCGGCATAAGTTAATAATTCAGGTGTCATAGCAAGAACCTCCTGTATGGTTTTCTTTTCAACATGCGCTTTGTATAAAGTATAAGCCCAACAGAATAAGCCGTTTGAAAAATCAGGTGCCATTTCTAGCACATATGGCAATTCTATGTTGTAGCCACTAAAATTTGGTATTGCTACTTCTGCTGGATTATTAGTATACATCACCTTGTAAGGCTGTATCAATCCGCTACCGCCTTTGCGGAGCTTGTAGGATAGTAGGTTTATAAAGATAACCCTTGGCATCCTAGCGGCTAGTTGTACATGGGTACTACCCCTCTTAGAAGAATCCATAAATATATGGGAAGCTTCAAAAATGTTACGTATCATTATATTGGGATCAGGGTTAATCTGTACAGCGGCAATGATTTTTTCATTTGCATCCGTAGCGTTTTCTATATCCACACGGCAACTTCTGCTACGTGTAGCCGTGTATGCCTTTTGCGGTATAACACTTGTAACCTTGCCGTTTAGTTTTTGTTTATCTTCTTTAAGCGTTAGGCTGATTAGACTTTCCATAGCAAGCCCAGCTACTTCTACGCTGGCGCACATGGCGTTCACGACTGGGTCTGCCAAAGGTGATAGCACTAGCTTAGGATCGTTTACATCCAACATGCGAATCCCTCCTAAACCCATTCTACTAGTATTACCTCAATTAGTCAAAGACCCGCCAATGAAAGTAAAGCTTTCCCAACTCCCAGTTGGTGACTCACAGTCACCAACTGAATTTTTTTTATTTGACAAAGAAATAAAAAGGATTATAATTAACGGCGCGTTTCATGATCCTATTTAAATTTCTATCGCCAAAGGGGTTACACAGTTATGCTAAAAATAAACCTACTTTTTTCCTGTATCCTAACTTTTAGCTTGCTGTCAGCTTGCTTCCCAGCGCCGCCAAGCCCAAGCCTTGAAAGCCCGGCCCCACTAACACCAGATGAACTATTAACCATGACCGCACCCTTAATTCCATACATGCCAGCAAACATACAAAGCCAACACCACTGGCCAAGCCGTCCTATTACCATCATCGTTCCCTTTCTAGCGGGCGACGACACTGATCTGTTTGCGCGTATGCTCGCCCCCTTTCTGGCAGACACACTAGGCCAGCCCATCTACGTAATAAACATAGACGGATCTTCCGGCGTTTTAGGAACAGAATGCGCAAGCCAAACCACGCCGGACGGCTACACAGTACTTTTTCACCACGCGGGCGGTTTACTTACCAATTTCCTAGCCGGAACAACGGAACTAAATCACAATGATTTTGAAATAGCCTGCTTTGCAATGAATTGCTATGCAAGCGTACTGGCTATTCGCTCTGACATAGGCATTGAATGCGCCGAAAGCTTTTTGGCCTACATGAGGGCAAACCCCAAAGAGCTTAGCGTAGCCTCTGTTAATTACGGAATGTCATTTATACTACTACGCCTGGCGGAAAGCATAGCTGGCTTTAGCAGCAACAACATAAACGTAGGCGCCGGCGGTATGATAAGCCCCGCCATACTTGCCGGATACGCAGATTTAGGGTATATACACCTACCCCAAGCCTTGCCGCATATTGAAAGCGGTAAGCTAACTCCTTTATGGATAGCCGCAAGCGAACGCAATCCGCTGTTACCCGATGTCCCCACTATGGCAGAGATTGGGATAAACAGCGCTTATATAGGGGGCGCATATTTATTTGCTTTCCCAAAAAACACTGATGAAGCGATACTGCGGCGTATGTCCGACGCTGTTGGCCAAATCACAAATTCTCCTAACTTTAGGAGGCAGTTATATAGCACAGTTGGAAATGCGGGCGTATTCGTACCATTTAGCGAGGCAGACACATACATCGGCAAAATATGGGATCAGTTGTATAGCTTTGGGGATGACATTAGATGAAAAACATAAAAGTTTCAGTTAAACTAAGCCTAAGCTTTTTGATTGTGCTAGGCCTAACAATTATTGTGGGAACAGTCGGTATTTTGGGCATGATACGGATAAACAGCGGTAGCCAAAGAATGTTTGAACATCAAACACAGCCCTTGGTAGACTTAGGCATGGCGCGGGAATATTTTCATCAAATCCGCGTCCAGCTTAGTGATATTGCACTAGCAAGCGCAAGCGGCAACCTAAAGGCAATTGACTTAATAGAACAGCAAATAAGCGAGTATGAATATAAATTTCTTTATTACATGAAGCTTTATAAAGCCACAATTATCATGGAAGGCGGCGTTGAAGGTTTTAACGAGATATTGGAAGGCTTTGAAGTACACCAGCTTAATATGCGGCAGGTTATCGCAAGCGCAAGAGCAGAAGCGCCGCCCGTCCAAATGATGCTTATGATGGACAATCTAACAATAATTACCGACAGAATATTTGATGCGCTTACATATACAACGTACAGGCGTGTATTGCAGGCCGTCCACGCAAACGCAATTAACAGAGCGTGGTTTGATTTGATGTTTATTTTAATTATTATCGTAATAAGCGCCTCCATAATAACAGCCTTGTTTCTGATAAGGCATATTTCTAAGCTTATCAGCAGGCCTATTTCAGAAATAGGCCACTTTGCGGAAAGGGTATCTAAGGGCGATATTGCCTTATCTTCAATATCCAGCAATACAATAGATGTACAATCAACAGACGAAATTGGCGACCTAGCGCGCATATTGGAGGACGCTTTTATAAAATTAAGTGAGCTTGACCAGGCAAAAACTGAAATTCAACGACTGGAAGCCAAAAATGTTGCTTTGGACGCCTTTTCCCTTTCTAAAACCGAGTTTTTAAGCAATATTAGCCACGAGTTTAGAACACCGCTAACGGTAATAAGCGGTTACGCTCAGCTTACCAAACAAAGGCTCGAAAAAGGAATTGCTGGTAATAAAGAAATAAAAAACCAGCAAACCATTTTTCTTGAATCCCGACGCTTATCCACGCTTGTAAAAACGCTTTTGGATATTTCTATAGTAAAAGGAGGTCTTGCAAGTAATGAATATGTATCAGTAAAAGAGCTTACTGAAAGAATGAAAGATGTCTGTAAGCCAATATTAGAAAAAAACCACAACCGTCTTGCCATTAAGATTAAAGCGGGATGTCCTCCGGTAAGGGCAAGCCATGACACGGTTTTGCAGGTGATTGTAAACCTAGTAGTAAACGCCAGCCGTCATGATAAAAACGGCGTAATAACCATCACTATAAAAAGGGCAGATGATATGGTTTCGTTTAGTGTACAAGATAGCGGTGCAGGCATACCAACAGATATGATGGATAAATTGTTTGAGCGTGGTGTAAGCGGTAGCGGTAGCACGGGTCTAGGGCTAACTATATGCAAAGAAACAGTGGAAGCCTACGGCGGCACAATTGCTGTTAGAAGCTCGCTTGGTAAAGGAACCCGAGTCATTTTCACGCTACCGGCATATAAAAATGAAGCAAAGGAGGTGAACTAAGTATGACCTTACTACTTGTTGAGGATAACGCGCATATAATGGATATAAACCGCGAGATCCTAATAGAAAAGGGCTATAACATAATAGAAGCCGAAACACTTTCAGAATGTCGGGAAATTCTTAAAAAAGGATCACCCAACTTAATTTTGCTTGATATTCTTCTCCCGGACGGGGATGGCCTGGACTTTTGTCAAGAACTGCGTAGCTGTTCAAGCGATGCCGCGCATGTTCCTATTTTAATCCTATCAGCGCTGGACGAAAAGGAAGAAGTTATTGCCGGGCTAAAAGCAGGCGGCGATGATTATTTGACAAAGCCCTACGACATACATGAACTTGTGACAAGGATAGAAACACTGCTTCGCCGAGTACATTATGCCGATCAAAACGCAAAAAAACTTATGGCTGCCGATTTGGTCTGCGGCTCCATAACCATAGGCAGAATCAGCGGAAGAGCGTATGTGAGAAACGTAGATTTAGCACTTCACAAAAAGGAATTTGAACTGTTGTCTATGTTTGTGCAACACAAAGATGAAATAATAGGCACAGAAAAATTATACGGAAAAATATGGGCAGTACCAATGGGCAACGATAGCCAAGCTCTAAGAAGCGCTATCTCCCGCTTACGAAAAAAGATCGCACATTCGGGCTATGTCATAACCAAGAAACGAGGCGGCGGCTACTGCTTCCACAAAGATACCTAAAATTATGTGGTATTGTTGCAACAAATTACATTTTCTGTAAAAGAAGTTTTATAATTATATCAAGTGCGTAGGCATTTACTTTACTTTCCTTTCTCCGTTTAGTAGACGTTTGCGCACTTGATATTTTTTTATTTTTTTATTATAAGCCTTACATGGAGGTAATGCCTAATGAAAAAACGCAACCCCAAAGTGTTAGTCATTAATAACACCCCCTCGGAGATCGCGCCCCTTTACGATCTCTTATTAGATTCATGCGATGTGATTTTTGCCGACGATGGCGAAACAGGGCTTAACATCGCTAATGAAACCGATATTGACTTGGTGTTAATGGATCCAATTATGTCTGATACATCTTGTTTAGAGCTTTATGAAAATTTCGCAACTTCCCCCAAAACATCACACATACCGTTAATCTTTGTAGTAGGCTCTTTACCTGTTCAACAGCAGAGGATCCTCAACTTAAACTATAATTAGGAGGAAACAAAATGCAGTGGTTTAACAATTTAAAAATCAGATCAAAGTTGATTTTGGGTTTTGGTACAGTCATAGTTATGGCTGTTATTCTTGTTGCCATAGCCATAACCCAGCTTATCAACATCAATGCAGACTACGAAACAATTTTTGCCGGCTCAGTTACCCGCCGTGGTGCCGCCAATGCGGTACAATCAAACGTACGCGGCTATCGTCGCGTGGTTACAAGCTCTGTTATGGTAGCCCCGCTAGATTACGAGCTACGCTCAGAAGAGCTTGCAAACCTGCTTAGCGAAGCAAACGCCATGCGCGATGAAATTTGGCACCAGTTGGAAATTTATGACTACAGCACTTTGAATCAGCCCGGCCAAACCGATGCCTGGCGGCAGGAACGTCTTGATATGAGCGAAGCGGCAAGGGTTCTGTTTGAGCAGTATAGCGCAGTACTAGAAGCTGTACAAGCTTATGCCCGCCTTGGCAACCATCAGGCCGCCTTTGATGCCACCGTTTATGGCCGCGATATTGTAAACGCGCTTATAGCCGAAACAGATAACATGGTAGAAACCGCTAACGCAAGAATGTATGAAGCCACCGCGGAAGCTTCTGCCACCGCTGATGCCGCTATAATTACGGTTATTGTTCTCGCGGTAGTTATTGTGCTTGTGGCTATGGCTATGGCTTTATTAATCGCCAGTGTTATTTCCAAGCCAATACATAACCTGGTAAAACTTACAGGTAATGTGGTTAATGGCAAACTTAATATAAACCGTAAAAATGTATCTAAGGACGAAATAGGCCAGCTTACCTGGGATATGTACAAGCTGGTAGACACAGTAAAAACTATAGTTGAAGATCTAACCAAGGCCTACAGTGAGTATATGGAAGTAGGCAACATGCACTATAAAATAGATGAAAGCGAATACAAAAATTCATATAAGGAAGTAATTGGGCTTGTCAATAGCCTACTTGAAAGAACTACCGACGACATAATGAGTGTGGCCGATGTTCTTAACGATATAAATGACGGAGAATTTAAAACTAACCTGACGCTTGATAGCTGGCCAGGAGAATGGAAGATAATGCCGCAGACAATAATCAGTCTTACAGAAAATTTGAGTGCTGTAAACGGGGATATAAACGCCATGATTGATGCCGCCGCTAACAAGGGTGATTTGCAGTTTCAAATTGACGGCAACAAATACAAAGGCAACTGGCGTGACATTGCGGAAGGTCTTAACAGTATAGCCGCCGCTGTGGATAGACCGCTTAAACTAATAGAAGTGGCCATGGATGAAATGAAGGCGGGTAATCTTGAAGTACCATCTATTGCCGCTAAAATGGTCGAAAAAGGATTTGACCCAGACGTAAATAGTTACAATGGTATATTTAGGCATATCCTATCTAATTTTGTGGCGACTATTGGCGAAATTGCCTCTTATGTTCACGAGATAGCGGCAACACTGGGTGAAATTTCCGGCGGAAATTTAACCATGACAATATCTCGCGAATATTTGGGTGATTTTAGCGCAATAAAAGACTCACTTAATAATATTTCAGTAACCCTCAACAGAACAATGTCGGAAATAACTGTTGCCTCCGAGCAAGTATTATCGGGTGCAAAGCAGATTTCTACCAGCGCGCAGGATCTGGCAAACGGCGCGCAAGAGCAAGCCAGCGCTATAGAGGAATTAAACGCTACAATTGACGTATTAAATCAGCAAACAAAGCAGAACGCCGACAATGCATCAGAGGCGAAGGAGCTTTCCAATCTATCAACCAACAACGCTCAGGAAGGTAACACCTCTATGCAGGAAATGCTTGCGGCAATGTTACAAATTAAGGAATCCTCTAGCGAAATTTCTAAGATAATAAAAGCGATTCAAGATATTTCCTTCCAAACAAATCTGCTTGCGCTAAATGCGGCGGTAGAAGCGGCACGAGCCGGGGAACATGGCAGAGGCTTTAGCGTAGTAGCAGAGGAAGTGCGCAATCTAGCAGGGCGTAGCCAACAATCCGCGGCGGAAACCACCGACCTTATAGAAACCTCAAACAGCCGTGTTGAAAGCGGGTCCAGCATTGCGGAATCAACCTCTAAATCTTTAGATACCATTGTTAAAAACGCCGCCGAAGTATCAGAATTAATAAATAACATTTCATTATCGTCAACTGAACAAGCGGAAGCTATTTCGCAAGTAAGCACGGGGCTTTCGCAAATATCGCAGGTAGTACAAAGCAACTCTGCCGTTTCGGAAGAAACAGCGGCGGCATCACAGGAATTAAATTCACAAGCTGAAATACTACAGCAGTTGGTAACTTACTTCAAACTGTAGGAGGTTTCATATTTGAAAAAAATACACAAGGTATATCCTTGGCGAAAAACAGGTATGCTGTATTTCAGCATACCTGCGCTCGCTATATCTTTGTTGTTAATTATTGGCGCTTACATTACAAACACTATTGCCAACGACTTTTCACGGCGCTTGGCACGGCAATATTCTATAGAAGCAGCAGCTAACTTTCTTAACGCCACAAACTCCCACTTCGTACTTGCACAACAGCTTGCTTATTCCACCACAATATCCCGCTGGATGGCTCACGGATACAACCAAGATATAAGAGCCAGAGCCATTGAGGAAATTATCGGCTACGCACATAATGCACCTTATATCTTCCTTATGTTTTCTTCATATAAATCATTAGATGTATACGATTTGCGGCTGGGCTTCACAGAAGAGGATTTTACGCCCTGGTGGCAGATAGAGGCAGGACGCGACTTATGGTTTTTTAATACCAAATACTCAAAACTACCATTCAACTTGAATATACAGCGTAGCAGACCGGTAGATGGCCACTGGGAAGTTTATGTATGGACAAACCACAGAATGTATTATCAGGGAAATTTTACAGGGGTTGTTACCGCCGGCTCTCCTTTCAGATACGTTTTTGATGCCGTATTTGGGGACTACGATATAGAAAACCGCCGAGGATATATTATTGACTATAACGGCCTGGCGCGAGTGGATAGCGCGGAACTTTTAAAAATTCTTGACGATGGTTTATCGCATCCCGCTATTATACCGGAAACAGCGGATAACCCCATTCTATCAGATAGAATTAATGTACATATAGCCACAGTGAATGGTGGCGCGTTTAATATAGGCCGTCAAGTTTGTGAGGCCATACCCCTACAAGGGAAATTCCGCTATGCCAGCATAGCACCTATTATAGGGACAAACTGGTCGGTGGTGGTACTTTCAAGCCATACAGGCATCTTTGATATAGTTTTCCTACCTATGGTTATAAGCGTTTTTGCTGTGCTGGTTATTGCTGTGCTGGTAGGAAACATAATCATCAATAAGTCGTTGGAAGGTGTAGAAGAGGCAAACCGGGCAAAAAGCAGTTTTCTGGCACGAATGAGCCATGAGATACGCACACCTCTTTCTGCGGTTTTGGGAATTTCTGAAATAGAATTGCGTAATAGCTATATGCCGCCCCATACAGAAAAAGCTTTTACAAAAATTTATCATTCGGCCAAAACGCTTCTGCATCTAGTAAATGATATTTTGGATTTTTCCAAGGTAGAATCGGGCAAAATGTCCCTCTTGGTTAAGGAATACGAAGTGGAAAGTTTAATAAGCGATGTGGCACAGCTACATCTGATATATACAGAGCAGAAAGATATTGATTTCAAATTACATATAGATGCAAACATACCCTTGAAACTTAAAGGTGACATATTACGGCTACGCCAAATCATAACAAATCTGCTCACTAACGCTTTTAAGTACACAGAAACCGGCACAGTTTCCATGTCTCTTTCTTGCGAGGCCGAAAGCGAAGGAAGAGTTATATTAGTTATCAATGTTGAAGATACGGGCATTGGTATGAGCGCTAAGCAAATAAAGGCATTAAAAAGTGACTATGTTCGCTTCCACGAAAGTGTAAAACCCTACATAGGCGGAACAGGCCTAGGTATCCCGATAGTCTACAGCCTGGCGTATTTAATGAATGGCCAATTTGAAATAACAAGCGAAGTAGGCAAAGGGACTAAAACCGTTGTTAGTATACCGCAAGAGGTATCTGGGCAAGCAATATTGGGGCAAGATTTGGCAGACAGAATGCAAAATTTTGATTCAGAAGCCCTTACGCCAATAAAAGATATTGAATTCATGCAGGAGCCTTTGCGCCACGGCAAAGTTCTTGTTGTGGATGATGTGGATACCAATTTATACGTTGCGGAAGCCATGTTGGAATCCTTTGGGCTTGATGTTGATTTGGCTGAAAGCGGTCAGGAGGCTATTGATAAAATAACCGATGGAACCGTTTACGATATTATCTTTTTAGACCATATGATGCCGGGGATGGATGGTATTGAGGTTATAAAAAACCTACACAATATAGGGTATAATCGCCCCATTATTGCGCTTACCGCTAATGCTATAAAAGGTCAGGAAGAAATATTTATGGAAAACGGTTTTGCGGGTTTTATGACTAAGCCGATTGATATAGAAATTTTGAATTCCTATCTTATGCGCTTTGTTAAAAACGCTGTTCCGTACGATTAATAATATCATCCTGCGTCTGCTTAGACAGCACATTAAAGAAAGCACTATACCCCGCAACCCTAACAACTAAATCCCGATGCTTTTCGGGATTTTTTTGCGCGTCTATCAAAGTTTCGCGTGATACTACATTAAACTGCACATGAAAGCCTTCTAGTCTATTGAAGAAAGCACGCAACATAGCAATTAATTTTACTCTATCCTCTTCTTTTTCCAGCATTTGCGGTACAACTTTTTGATTTAATAATACCCCGCCAGTAATCTCCCTAGTCGGAAGCTTCGATACACTTTTAAACACAGCGGTAGGCCCATTTCTATCCATAGAATGAGACGGCGAGCAACCTTCAGCCAAGGGCTCTCCCGCTTTACGGCCGTCTGGTGTTGCGGGCGTTCCCAGGCCTTGCGGTACATTGGCAGATATTGAAGAGGTTCCCGCATAATAAACGCCGCCAATTGGCCCGCGCCCGTAGCGGGTATTTTTATATTTCTTCATTTCATCAATGTAAATATCGTAAGCCTGACGCACTAAGCCATCAACATAATCATCATCGTTCCCGTATTTTGGCGCGGCAAGTAGCATTTTGCGAATACGCTCGTTTTCTTCCCCTTCAAAGTCAGCTTGCAAGGCCGCCCACAACTGCTTAGCTGTAATTGCCTTATCTTCAAATACACATTTCTTAATAGCCGCCAAAGAATCAGCCAAATTCGCTATACCCACTTGTAAATCGCTTATGAAGTCGTACACTGCCCCGCCCTCTTTAAGATTTAAACCTCTTTCAATACAATCATCACATAAGGCAGAACATAAAATATCGGCAGTATCCTTCTCAAGTACCGTATCTGCGCTAGAGTCAATTATTATACAGTGGCGGGTAAACTCTCTTATAATCTTATCCCATGCAGACATTACCTCGTCAAACGACTTCATATCCTTAAAATGGCCAATTCCGTCACATAGCTTTATTCCCGTTTTCATTTCAACGCCGTCATTTAGCGCAATCATCAGCGATTTAGGAAAGTTCAAAAAGCTCATGCCCGTACAGCGATAGCCCCACTTGCCGGGCACGGCAACCTCAACACAGCCAATAGCGCTGTAATCGTAAGCATCTTCCTTACTCACGCCCTTTTCAATGAATGAAGGAATAATAACTTCGTCACTGTTAAACGCAGGCATACCAAAGCCAAGCCTAAGCACCTCAACACACTCTTGCATAAAGCGCATATCTAAAGCTTGGTGATAGCGGACTGTTAGATTAGGTTGCGGCAAGCGAGTTTGCGCAACACTGCGGAGTATCAAGTAGGTAAGCTGATTTACCGCATCTTTACCGCCGCGGGTTTGGCCGCCAACCGTTACATTTTGGTATAAGGGGCTTCCCGCAGAAAACATGGTATGTGTCCAGCTTCGTATTTTATTGATGGAAAAAGTTTTAAGCCATAGGTTAGTCAATAGCTCGCAAGCACTGCTTTCGTCAATCTTATCCTCTACGTAATACGGATAAAGAAACTGATCCATACGACCATAGCTAAGCGAATGCCCGTTGCTTTCAATTTGAAGAACAAGATGCACAAGCCACATGGATTGCACCGCTTCATGAAATGTTTCTGCCGGGTTTTTGGGTACCTTGTATAAAATACGAGCCATTTCTGCCAGTTCAGCTTTGCGTTTGGGCTCAGATTCTTTAGTTGCCATTTCTGCCGCTAAATCTGCGTACCTTGTTGCAAATGCAATGGTAGCCTCGGCAACCGTAATTACCCCGCGATAAAAATACGACTTGTGCAAGTTTTTGTAATCTGTTAAATCTAATTCGTTCAGCTTTTTTGTGGCGCGTGTTACTACATCATCTAGGCCTTTTTCCAGTAAATAGCCGTAGTTGACAGCAACATGCGCGTCACCTGATGTAATGTTCCCCTCTGCCTTAATAATCCCTAAATCGTAAAACACTTTGCTTGAAGCCGGCATAGCCGCAAGCCCCCGGGCTTTAACTGTGTTGTTTTCCCAAAATGGCGCAATATCGCGCAGTACTTGCTTGCTATCCTCGCTTATGTAAAAGCGATCACCGTCACGCTTGTCAAACTCGTCAAGCTCGTTCACTACCCAGTCCATTGCGTATTCCGGGAAAATAGGCGCGGCTCGGTTACTGCTTGCCTGGTTTCCCGCCAATATGCTTTGCGGCTCAATGAAGATCGACATTTTTTCAAGTATGTTTTTAAGCATTTCTGCACGGCGAATAGAAAGCGGTTGGTGAAAATTCGCTTTATAAGTATCTGTGGTGATTTTGGCTCGTTCCACACACACCTTCGCCTTTGCCTTAAGTAGATCCTCGCGGAAATTATTCATACGTTCTGTTAGCTGACCAAAATAACTCATTTTCTACGCCTCCTATTCTTCTATGCTAAGCATAACACAAATGTTATTATATAAGGGGGTATTAAATATGAAAAATTTACTTTGCCTTTTCAACATACAAAAATTTTCGATACACGACGGCCACGGGATTCGTACTACCGTATTTTTTAAGGGATGCCCTTTGCGTTGTAAATGGTGTTCTAACCCAGAGTCACAGGCAATGGGAATACAAACAGACAGAGAAGAAGCGCTTGCCGGGAAGATGTACACAATTGAAGAAGTAGTCCGCATTTGCATGGCAGATAAAGATTTTTACATTGAATCCGGCGGCGGCGTTACTCTATCCGGCGGGGAAGTGTTAGCACAGCCTAGGCAAGCAATAGAGCTACTTACTGCTTTAAAAAACGAGCAGATACATAGCGCTATCGAAACATCAGGCTATGGAAACCCCGATGCTTTTAAGGAAATAGCCTCGCTTACAGACTACCTAATATACGACCTAAAGCACTATGACAATGAAAAGCATAAACAAGGCACGGGGGTTGAAAATAACCTCATAATCCAAAACTTAAAATACGCACATTCTATAGGCAAGGAAATTTTGATACGCATAGCGGTAATTCCCGGCTATAACGATTCCCCAGAAGATGCTGTGGGCTTTGCCTCGCTTATAAAATCAATAGGTTCTATTCCGGTGCAATTGCTACCCTTCCATCAGTTTGGCCAGAAGAAGTATGAAAAACTGGGGTTAAGCTACGAATACGAAAATTACAAGAGCCTAGAAGAGAATAGTATTGCGGCCTTTAGCCAGCTTATGTTAGAATGCGACATTACCGACTAGTAAGGAAAGAAGGCTCTTATGTCAAAACCTATTGTGGCCATAGTAGGCCGCCCCAATGTGGGCAAATCCACGCTTTTTAATAAAATTACCGGCACGCGCCTGGCCATAGTAGAGGACAGCCCCGGCATAACCCGCGACCGTCTGTACGCAGAGGCAGAATGGCTTGGCCGTCCGTTTACGCTAATAGACACCGGCGGTCTTGACCCGGATAGCGAAGAGTTTATAGCCAAGCAAGTCTTTTTACAGGCAGAAACCGCGATAGACACAGCAGACGTTATCATTTTTATAGTAGACGGCAGATCAGGAATAATAGAAGCCGACCAGGTAGTGGCTAACATGCTACGAAAAGTCAAAAAAAAGGTACTGGTAGTGGTAAATAAAATAGACGCCCCGGCCAAGCAAGAGAACGATTACTTTGAGTTTTACGGCCTGGGGCTGGGCGATCCTATTCCGATTTCAGCCGGACAAGCTCTTGGCTTGGGGGATATGCTGGATGCGGTATTTGAATTGCTACCAGAAACCGAGCCTGCAAACGAGGACGATGATGTAATACGCGTAGCGATAGTAGGCAAGCCCAACGTGGGCAAATCTTCGCTAATAAACCGCATATTGGGCGAGGAACGGGTTATAGTAAGCGACATTCCCGGCACAACCCGAGATGCGGTAGATAGCCCCTTTGAACACGAAGGCCAAAAGTACGTATTTATAGACACAGCCGGCCTTAGACGCAAAAGCAAAATTAAGGAGAGTATAGAACGTTATTCCATAGTACGCGCCGTTTCCGCAGTAGAGCGGGCAGATGTTTGTGTTCTGCTAATAGACGCGGAAGAAGGCATAACGGAACAGGATACCAAAATAGCCGGCATAGCCCACGAGCGCGGAAAGGCCGCAATAATAGTAGTCAACAAGTGGGATAAAATCGAAAAAGATACTAAAACAATGAAAAAGTTTTCAGATCAAATTGAAGTAGATTTGGCCTACATGCCCTATGCGCCTAAAATGTTTATTTCCGCAAAAACAGGCCAGCGGGTTAATAAGCTGTTTGACCAAATTTTCATGGTATATGAAAACAACACCCTGCGGATTAGCACAGGACTTTTAAATGATGTGATAATAGAAGCCACGGCAATTCATCAACCGCCTACCGATAAGGGTAAGGCCTTGCGGATATATTACGCTACCCAGGTATCGGTCAAACCGCCTACTTTTGTTTTGTTTGTTAATGATAGTAAGCTGATGCATTTTTCTTATAAGCGCTTTTTGGAGAACCGTTTGCGGGATGCCTTTGGTTTTATGGGTACGCCTATACATTTTGTTATAAGGGAACGGGCTCAGAAATAAAGTGAAGGAAAAGTGAAGCGCGCTAAATGTAAGATAAGTTTGCCAAAGAGATAGGTCTGTGCTATAATCTATGTGTAGCACACATGTAAAATATATGTCCTTGTGGCGGAATTGGCAGACGCGCTGGATTTAGGTTCCAGTGTCCATGACGTGCAGGTTCAAGTCCTGTCAAGGACAGAAAAGTAGTAGTTACGGGCTTTCTGGCAAATTGGAAAGCCCGGTTTTTTTGCTCTTTTAACCCGTTTTAGGCAATGCCCACTATTCCATCCGTTGCTATAGTGTAGAATATGAGGTAAAATAGCCTTGAACAAGAGAGGGGTAACTATGCATGGAAAACCTCCACCAAAACTATGATCCCGTTTTTAAAGAAGCAATGGTTTTGTTCAAAGATAAGGCATTGGATTTTTTGGGATTAACTGGCATAGCCCCAATCACAGAGCCACTTAGAACGGAAAGCGTTGAAATTGAAATCAAGATAGCGTTTAGGGATTTAACTTTCGGCTTGGATGATGGTCGTGGTGCTAATTTTGAGAATGAAGTGGACTTGTCCAATGACGATATGCTCCGCTTTAGCGGTTATAATTCTTGGTTGAGCCGAGCATACAAACGGGAATTTATAACAGTAATATTCGTGAAGAACCCAACTAAAATAACAGAGCTACGAACAGAGCAGATGCATTTCAAGCCTATTATCGTACAATGCTCCGATATAGATGCTGATGCTATGCTAAACGATTTGCAAAAAGATATATCCGCAGGTAGACCGATAAATGAATTGAAATTGGTATATCTTCCTTTGTTCCATAGCGTTAATTTAAATCCTAACGATCTATTCAAAGAAAGCGCAAAGTTAATTAAGGAATTACAAATTGACGATGAGCAAAAACGTAAGATATATGCTTTGTCGGTTGTTCTAGCGAGTAAGGTTGTTGATAAATCTACTATAGAAGCAGTCTTGGAGGAGGTAAAAAAGATGGGTAACGTAATTTTAGAGATTGCTGAATCAATGGGAGAAAAAAGAGGTATAGTAATTGGTGCAGAACGCCGCGAAGAAGAAATCGCTAGAAATATGCTGTCTAAGGGCTTCAAACTCTCTGATATATTAGAAACTACTGGCATTGACGTAGATAAATTAAGTGAGATGCGTGATTCTTTACGTGTCAAAACTGTGTAGTCGTTATGAGTAACGTAATTTTAGAAGTCTCTGAACCAATGGGAGAAAGATGTAGACATGGAATGGGATGCTTGGCGAAATGTTCCAGCACGTTGCAATGTCCCCGAAATGTCCACGGTTTTCATTCTTAAATCCGATGCTGAATCTGCGAGGGGTTCAAGGCAATCGAAAAATATACACCCCTGAAACCCGCTAAATATCTGAGTTTATCTGATTTTAACTATTTTTAAGTAAGGTTAATTGTAACATAGGATTTTGGATTTAGGTTCCAGTGTCCATGACGTGCAGGTTCAAGTCCTGTCAAGGACAGTAAAGGTTGAGATTGCGGGCTTTCTCGAAGGTGAGGAAGTCTGCTTTTTCTTTTGAATTAGCGTTTTCGGGCTGTTTTCTAACAAAATTTCTAACAAACCGCTCATTTTTCATGCCCTGTGTACCTTACGATAAAATCTTCATTGAAAGAATGTCTATTATGCGGTAAAGTAGACTTACGAGAGGGCAAGAACAAATAAAGCCCTTCTAAGTAGACCGAATTAGCACAAGGAGGGCTTACCCATGTTAGAAAGAATCCAAACCGAAGAAATTATGACAACAAGAGCCGCAATGTTAAAATATCGGACAAAATACTTCATCATGATAATAACGAACACAGTGGACGAAGGCGATAATGATTTAGGATATGTAAGACAAGCCCTTTGCACTAATGCTAGGTGTAGCCGCTGAACCATACCCCCTTATTGGAAATGTGGTGTATCATAATGCCTAAATTTCCATTTTTACCCAATCAGGAAATTAACGACATACAGATTTTGTAAAAACCCTGTCGAAGCCAAAAAAATAAAGGGGGTGTCTCGTTTAGGGTAGTACCCTTAGAGCATCCGGAGGAAGGGCTGATAATTGTTTTCTACGGTAAATCGCAACTCGCAAGGCCGGCGAGCTACGCCCGTCTGCTTGCTCAAACAAGCGATTTACCTACGAAAACAGTTATCAGCCCTTCCTCCTGGTAAGTGAGCGTAGCGAACGCTCCGGATGCTCTGGAGACTGCCCCTTAACGAGACAGCCCCCTGGTATAAATATTTGTGGTGTTTATTTAGCTTTGGCTTTTGTGCTAGTTTTTAGTCTACGGTTTATGACCGCATCGGGGGTACTTATTGCCGCTGTATTTTGTTGGCTTGTATTTCTTGCGGAATCGCGTATTACTTCAATACTGCTGGTTTCGCCATCCCATTCTACTAATGCGCCGAAGAATTCGCTGACGAAGCGTAGGGGTAGCATTGTGCGTCCGTCTATTATGGTGGCGGGTACTTCCATGCCGGGTACTACTTCCCCTATGGCGAAGGTTAGCGTTTGCTCGTTAAGTGTTAGCGTTACCTCGCTTGTTTCGCTGTTCCAGTCAACATCTGCGCCTAGAGCTTCTGCTACAAAGCGTACTGGGATTAGGGTGCGTCCGTCTTGGATAAGCGGAAGCACATCCATAAGTTGCGTTTGGGCATTGCCCGCAAGGTCGTAAATTATGGGGGAATCCAGTTGTAGGCTTAGGCGTTTTAGCGTGGCTACATATTCGATAGAAAATTCGCCTGTGGTGTCGGTTTCAAATGTGAACAGCCCGGTTACTGCGTCGTATGCCCCGCCTATTATTGTTGGATTGGCTGTACGTACCACAATTCTGTGGGTGTTAAGCCCGGTGAGGTTAAAGTCCTCTAAGGATACGGACACGGAAAGGGCGGCGGCGGTTTCTTCAATTGCCTGATCGCCTACGGTGATGTTTATTGTTAGTGTTAGGAGATTGTTTGCCACCGCTTCTTGGTTGGCGGGAGTTACTGCCAGTTCTACTATTATTGGAGTGTCGCCGGCCACATCGAAATTGGCTAGTGCGTACAGCTTGGCTGGGTCAAGGGTAATTTCCGCTTGGGGGAATACCAGCGTAACTGCCGCATCTGCATCGGCAAAGGCTTCTGCAATTTCTACGGTTAGCACCGCCGCCGTTGCTTCTTCTATGCCAGATAGGTCGATGGTTATGCTTGGGGAGTTTTCCTGTGCAATAAGCATTTGGGTGGTGGTTTCGTCTAGTGCTATTGTTACCTCGCCTGTATTGCTGTCTATGCTTACTGGGATATTAACTGTTATGCCGGCCTCGTCCTCTGTGCCTGTTTGGGCGGGGATGGTTGCGGGGCTTGGCGCTTGTGGGGCTTGATTTTGGGCTTGTTGGTTGTTTTGGTTTTGTCTTTGGTTGTTGCCTTGGTTATTGCCGCCGCCGTTACCACAGTTGCCGTCGTTACTGCTTGAATCGTCATTACCACCGCCGTTTTGGTTGGCTGGTGGGGTTACAG